>OCTX012042695.1_pt1 | contig 58926 bp, 86 predicted proteins | sample 1539691 | NCBI WGS metagenome assembly OCTX01 (sample SAMN02144231, study PRJEB22623) | gut metagenome | biome: sheep rumen | host: Ovis aries | place: New Zealand
CAATGCGTTCTCCGGTTGCAGCGGACTTACGAGTGTGACAATCCCCGGCAGCGTGACGAGGATAGGGTCGTATGCGTTCTTACACTGTAGCGGACTTACGAGTGTGACAATCCCCGGCAGCGTGACGAGCATTGGGGATTCTGCGTTCTTACACTGTAGCGGACTTACGAGTGTGACAATCCCCGGCAGCGTGACGAGCATCGGGGACTGGGCGTTCTCCGGTTGCAGCGGACTTACGAGTGTGACAATCCCCGGCAGCGTGACGAGCATCGGGGAATCGGCTTTCGCCTCTTGTAGTGGATTAATGGACATTACCGTTGGATCTGAGAATCCAAAATATGCATCAGTTAATGGATTGTTGTTGTCAAAGGATGGGAAGAAACTTATTCAAGGTGTCAATGGGGACGTGACGATTCCTGCGAGCGTGACGAGTATCGGGAACAATGCGTTCTCCGGTTGCAGCGGACTTACGAGTGTGACAATCCCCGGCAGCGTGACGAGCATCGGGGAGTGGGCGTTCTCCAGCTGCAGCGGGCTGACGAGCGTGACGATACCTGACAGCGTGACGAGCATCGGGGGTGCTGCGTTCTATGGCTGCAGCGGGCTTACGAGCGTGACGATACCGGATAGCGTGACGAGCATCAGGGATGAAGCGTTCTACGGCTGCAGCGGGCTTACGAGTGTGACAATTGGCAACAGCGTGACGAGTATCGGGGATTCAGCGTTCCACAGTTGCAGCTAGCTTACGAGCGTGACATTTGATGGCACATCAGTTCCAGCAGGCGGTGGTGACTGCTTCTACAACACTTCTAGCTTGAATGATGTCTACATGCTGAACATCTCTGAAGCTGATGTCTAGGCTCAGCTAGACAGCAATATATCAAATTGGGAGCTCGGCGTCAATGGTGATGGCACTTACCATATGGTCACAATCCACTGCATGGATGGCGAAGTGGTCATTGACCCGACACCAGCTGGAAGCAGCTCGTGATGCTGCTTGACTTCACAATTTGAAGTCTTTCAGCTAGCCACTGGCTAAAAGCTGCGAGAAGTAAAGCGTATGCACTGTAGTGTGTACGCTTTCCGTCTTGAATTCCCTGTCATCCTGCATGAACAAGAAGTCATTCGTGCAGTATATGTTGCATGCAGGATCATTCATCGGAAAGGTGTCAGTGGCAAAGAGCTCTGTGGCATTCTTCTGGAACTTTCTGTAGCCATGCTTGAACAGAACATACGCATGGGACCCTAAAGTGATTGCAAAGCAAAGTTTCTGGTTGAATGTGACTATATCCTTTTTGCGCAGCCATCCGAGCTTTAGCATGTCTATGTCTTCAGGAAGTTCCTACAGTGCCAACTGCAGCTTCTGGCCAGCGTCAATGCATGGCCTGGCATCATCTTCAAATATGCAGACAAATGGCCAGTCCAGTGCCTCTGCCGCTTTTGCTATTGCCAGGTTGCTGAGCCGTATATTAGATGCGTCACATGTCTTGACTATGCCAGCTGACCTGTACACACCATTCCTGTACTAGAACCCAGTAAAGACTCTAGGAATTGGAAGGCCTTCTTCCAGGAACCTTCTCCTGAATGCGCTCAACCTCTCGTCACTGACACTTATGACAAAGCTGTGCTCGAATAGGCTATCTAAGGAAATATCCATCAACTAGCCTCCTTCTCATATCCACACTTATTTGGATAGATGTCATCTAGCACTCTGACAAGGTCGTGCTTGCTCTCGTCAAAGTGATCTACACCATTGTCATTCATGCACACAACAGCACTCTTGTCTTCAACCAGTGCCTTGAACAATGTTTGGCAGTCATCCAACCTGAAGTAGCCAAATGACCAGATGCCTTCAACGCCCCGCTTAGTCATCAAAGCGTAGTCCGGGAACAGGTACTATGTGAAGTTCCACGGCTCCCTGAACTTGGTGCAGCTTCTGTAGATCTCTTCACTGGCTTTTTCATGGACTTCTTCAAGCACGCTCTTCAGCATTGGGTCCATGCTGTGCTTTGGTAAGAAGTACCTAGTGAGGTCTATGCTGTATCCAGAAAGCCTGGCTGCTAGTTGATATGACCGTTTGCACTGCTGCCAGAATATGCCATCTGCTTTCTCTTTGTGCGACAGCTCATATATTGGCAAGCCTTCATCTGTGAAGAAGTCTTCAGCTTGCATTGAATTCATTGGCATCATGTCATCATTGCTGTATATGAAGTGCTCAGAGAGTCCATCTATCTTGTGCAAGTACATCTCTATGGTAGTGCTGTTGAAAGTCGGCAGAAGCTGCTGTGGCAGAATGTCTTTGTGTAATACAACATGCACCTTGCTTTGGTCAAGCCACTTAGGGACTTGCTCTACATTAGACACAACTAAGTGGACTGTTTGAATGAATGGCATGTGCTTCTCCACACCACGGAACCAATATTTGAATATGTCCCAGCTTCTGTACCTGGATGGCATGTCTTCAATGTTGTACTACTGTATGGCTTTCTGCCAGACAGGATCTCTATCGTCAACATATGTCACCACTAGGTCTATCGGGAAGTTCATATTGTTATTTTTTAGTGGCTTCAATGCAAACAGACTATATGTTGTTCATGTCTGCATGTTCTTTGCTAAAATGTCTAGAATGTTGCTCAATGCCAGCAAGATGCTTATGCATCGACTATCCGACTTCACAGACAACTATGTCGGTGAAGCCAGCATTTTTGAGCATTAATGTCACCAGTTGTTCATCTGGAACAAGTTTATGAGACCACATGCGCAGAAAGTCATTTACAACAATGCAAAATGGCAACTGTGCATCGCTAAAGTCAGACATTATGTCATTTCTGAATTTGCTAAAATGCCAATTTGCCCACTTTTTTTGTGTTTCACCCTAGTTTAAGTAGACATTTATGAGATTTCTTAGCGATGGAAATGCCAGTCTTATGATTCCGCCGTGCTTAAGCGTCCTAAAGCATTCATTGAGCATGCTCTTCTACTGGCAATAGTCTAAGTGTTCGATTAGATGTTCGCAGAAATATGCATCTACATAGCAGTCTGAAAATGGAAATTTTTTAGTAGCATCTAGTATGTAGACATCGGCTGTATGTGGATCTATGTCAGTGTTGAGCCAACCATTGATGGTTTTGTTGCCTGCCCCAAGCTGAACTTTTAGCATGTTGGCGCATTTTCTGCATTCTTCCGCTGAAGATAGTATAGATTGTTTATACACTATAGGCGTCATGGCAATATCATCTTTTTTCTTGTGCCAGTTTCCACCATTCAGCAAACTTGCCAACTCCTTCATAGAACTCTATCTATGGCTTCCATCCAAGAATCTGCTCAGCAGGAATTGGATTACCGCATGTTGAAGCTGGCTCCCAATCTGCTGGCATTCCGTACTCCATATAGTTCAAGCATATGCCAAGATGGCTTTTAAGCGCATCTATGACAGTCTTCAGTGACTGCGGCTTCCCATTGCATATGTCTATTGTCTTGAAGAAGCCCTTTTCATGTTTCTGCTTCACCAGAAACCTTATGGCCAAGCAGAAGGCCTATGCTACATCTTCGACATATGTGTAGTCTCTAAACATCTGTGTAGCATCTCCACGGACATAGAAGACAGCTTTGTCAACTCTGGTAGAGTCTGCCAACCTGCACATTGCAAGGTCGTTTCTCATTCTAGGACCATATGCAGAGAAGAGTCGCAGTGCTATAGCTTGGAATCTATACAGCTTCGAGTGCATCTCCACGAGCTTTTCTCCGAACTGCTTTGAAAGACCATATGGCGACAGCCCAGAGTACACTGTAGATGATGATGCAAAGATGATGTCTGGCACAAATGCTTTTCGCATTGCATCTAGCACATTCTCTGTTCCAACAACGTTGGTATTCATGCAATCAGATGGGTGCTCAGTTGACCACTCCACACCAGGCTTTGCAGCGAGATGGACAACTAAGTCGATGTTGAAGTCTCTAAGTGCCTTCTCTATTGACTGCCCATCTAGAACACTAGCTTCTACTACTGCTTTGCAGGCAGCAAATGACAGCTGTTTGCACTCCTCAGTCGAGTTGGAGAAGTCATCAAAGCCGAACACGGCATGGCCATCATTGACTAGTGACTTGCATACATAGCTTCCAATGAAGCCACACCCACCTGTCACTAGTATGTTCATCGGCACTGCCTCCGTCTCAAGCCTACTGCTCTTCAACAGCTGGCTCTTCGGCTGGCTGCTCTTGCTTCTCGAGCTCGGCTTTGCGCTTCGCCTCTTCTTCCTCGCGGCGTTTCTTCATTGCTTCAAGCTCTTTCTTCTCATATTTCACGTGGACAATCTTCCGACCATTGTCTACCAACTCTCTAGTAACTTTCATTGCCGTGTTTCCTCTTTAAGTCTGCACAATGCACTAAATTGCATCATGCTTTTAGACATATTTACATTGAAAGCTAAAGCTTAGCCAAGTCTGCTTCTGAACTCATCATTCAGCTTCTTCAATGGCCCAATGAGCATGCCAAGAGGTGTGTATCTGAACATCTTCTCAAGAGCATTGACATCTTTTGGAAAGCACTTCCCACCATATCCAAGCTTTCCATCTGGACCAGGGACTTGCGTGTGAGGAGCATTGATGTAAGTTGATCCAAGCACTCCTTCACGCACTTTGCTGTAGTCAAGCCCTCTCTTCTGGCAGAGGTCATAGATGCAGTTGAAGTAAGTCACCTTCAGAGCGCCAAACACATTGTGTGCATACTTCACCATCTCAGCTTCTTCGGAGCTCATGATGATGTGCTTCTTTCCAGGAAATATCTTCTTCAGCAGCTCAACATGCTCTGGCGCTCCAGTGAACACCATTGGCTGCCACTTGAAGTCTTCAAGGTAAGTGCGCTCAGTCAAGAACTCAGGCATGTGGTACACAACTTTGCCAGTCTTCTTTGACAGCATCGCTGAAGTCCCAGGAAGTATTGTTGTGCGGATCCAGATTGGTGTGCTGTCTGGGCACTTTGCAACTAAGCTCTCAAGAAGCTGAGTGTTCTGTGTCCCATCTGCTTCTGTTGGCAAGTGGATCTAGATGAAATAAGCATCGCAGTCGCTTATGTCATCATTGATTCCTTTTGGTGGATCACTCACTCGCGTCTCTACATCTGGGTTGCTATGCTTGAGCCACTCATTCAAAGCTGTGCCAATGAAGCCACAGCCAATTATTCCGACTTTGATCTTTCTTTCACTCATGACAATTAACTTCTCTATAAATTCAAAAATTATTTACTATTTTGTTGAATTCATCTATTGAACTCTATGATGCATGCCAATGATCAAATTTCAAATACTTCACAAATGCTAATTTATATTTAAGATTAGCTTTATGATCAGTTATTACAAGAAGTTTTGACTTCTTAAACTGTGATCTAATTTTTTTGTCAAACATTTTAAGATCATCGATTTCTTTTTTAGACATTGCATGTTTGACTGTTCTTACAAAAAGATTTCTATCATTGCAATACTTAAATAATTTCAAATGATCTTTGAGATTTTTTTGGATTCTTTTCTTTACATGTGGAATGGCATTTTTTTCAATATTTTCTAAAAACTATTCCAGTTTATCAGCATAAACTAGTTTATATAAGATGTCATTATCAATATGAATGACATCAATATATGCATTATCATATTTGTCACCATATATGATCTAAAATGCTAGGCGCATCTTGTCTTCTTTATTCCATGTCTTAACAGTATTAAAAAGATTTAGCAAATATGCAAATGATGATTTGCAATAAATATTGATATTGTTTTTGTATTTTACTAAAAAATCTTTATCAAAGAACTTTATATAGTCAGATGAATATATAGCAAATCTATGAAAAAAACTAGGAGCATAGTTTGGTTTCTTTGCAATAAAAGACAGAGTACTGCAATCTTGTCCAAGAGTTATGATATGCTAAATGTTTTTCATCTCATTACTATTTATATGTTTTTTTCTAGCCACTTGTATGTATCATTGATCATATCAATAGATCTTCTCTTGCATTGTTTTGAATAGCCGTTTGTATTTGGTATAGACTCCATATTGTTAAAATATATGTTAGAAGTTCTTGCATACGTGTATCCATTCTTATAAGCTGTAATGGTAAAGAAGATGTCACTACTTGGGCAATGCTGATAGTACTTTAGATAGTTTTCGATGTATATGTTGTAGAACTTGTACTAGACTAGACTTGCACATCCGCAATGACAATTCAAGTTGAATTTTGATATTCTATTTCCAGATATTGGCTAGTTTGGTGTTTGCTTATATGCTTTGTAGAAATCAGCAATCATAGTGTTTGGATATATAAAATCATCATCGATTGACAATACTAAGTCATTTTTGTGAATTAGCATTGTTGGAATTATCTTCTTGTAGACTTTTGTGTTGCCATCTACCAAATTTATCTCAATGTTGTTTTTGCATACAAACTCATAGACTTCTTTTGGTAATTCATCTATAGATTTGAATTCATCTTTTGAGAGATTTACAACTATCTAGTTTGGCTTAACAGTTTGCTGCAAAATTGAGTTCAAGACTTTTGGAATATTTTGGATTCTGTCTTTCCACGTGGTCATCGACACAATTATTTTCTTCTCTATGCCATAGATGTTTTGCTTTAGAAGATCGATGTTCTATGGTTTGGCAACAGAAAAATTTTTGTCAAAGTCATACACTTTGTCATTTCCGTATGGAAGATATTTATTGCTTGACTAGAATATCTCCCTTTCAAGTTTTAGCACTTGCTTGAAATAGTCAAAGTTTTGTTTCCTTGATGTTGAGCCATAGTGCAATATTGGAGATGAGTAGACAAAGACAACATCTTTGTTGTTTTTGTATACCGAGTTGAATTGAATGCAGTCACCAACAAAGGTTGTAAACTCAGGTGGTATCTTTACATACAGACTTCTTTCTATAGTGAAATCCCATCCTTGTCTATGCATAAATGAATTAGATGACATATCATATATCTTGTATGTTAGCTCAGCACTAGTTTTATATTGTGGATTATTAGTTGTATGGTTTATTATGCCAGCAGATTTGACTTCTTCAACTATTTTTAAGTTATCTGATATGAAATTTTCTGGAATACACACATCATTGTTCAAGAAACACAACCAAGGATTTGTGGTTGTATCATAGAAGGTGTTCCATATCTTGTTAAGTGCTATTCCGTTCTTCAAGCCAATGATATGCAATGATCTTTTGTCAAATTTCCATTGTTTTGCTAGAAGGCTAAAGTATTTGACATTGTTATTGAGAAAACTAGGATCATTGTCGACTATAGTCAAATCAAAATCAGCGGTCTGTACGATCAGATCATTTACTACAGATCTAGTGAACTTCATCGTATTTCCAAAGTTTACAAGCAATATATGGATTTTGTTTTCTCCATTTCCTTCTTTTTTATATTCGTAGTCAATATTTCCGGTAAATGGATTCTGACTAGGCAATTTAATATCAATTGCCGGTTTAACTTCAAATTTAGCACTGCCAAACTTTTGAGAGTATTCAGCTATTAGATCTTTCTGGATTTTTTTGACTGTTGCAGTTTTGAATTTTTCAGCTTTTAAGTCCATAAGTAGTAGTTGCATCTATGAGATGTATTGTTCAGATGTTTTGTTGCTTTTTATCAAGTTTGTTCCACTGGTAGTGCTAATACGGTTGTATACCGCCCATGGAAACTGAATGCTTAGCAAATTTTTGTTTGTTAGCCGATCCATGCAACGTAAAAACCAGATAACATCATTAGCAATTCTTCTATTTGCTTTGAATTTGCAGCAAGCTAAATCAGCAGATATGCATGTTCTTCCTGGACCACATCCTTTGAAGAATGCTTCTTCTAAGGTTAAGTTGCTGCTGAATTTTCTTATATAGTTTCTGCGATCATTCTCTCCAAAAAAAGTGAACATGCCCATTTTTATGAGCTTTACATTTTTTTTAGACTTGATGATCTAGTCATGTATTCGACTAAGCACTGTGTTATTGTACAACCAATCATCTGAGTCAATGAACAAAATGTATTTGCAGTCAATTGGGTACTCGAGACCAACATTTCTAGCTCCGCCAGCATACTCTTTTGACTACTGCTACAGAAAAACAATTTTTTTTGGATATAGTCTTGCATAAGCCTAGCAAAAGTTGTTGCTGCTATCAGTACTTATGTCATCAACAATAATTATTTTGAAGTCCTAGAATGTCTGTTCAAGAATGCTGTCTAGGCATTTCTTGATGTATGCCATGTTGTTGTAGTTTGGAATGATTATTTTGAAGAAGACTTTTTCAGTTTTTGTCTTAGGTTCATCATCTTTCTTTTGCTTCAAGACTGGTTTTTTCTATATTGTTTCTTTCATCATCAGATCTTCTTTTCTCTGCTTAGCTGCTATTTTTGAAGTTGATTTTTCTTCTTTGCTAAGCTCTAGATTCTTTACTTCAACTTTAATCAACTACTTAACATTTTTCTCAAGTGAACCGTGGTTTAAGATCACCATTGGTAGCTAGCCAACTGGCGGTTTAATTATGCTTTTAGCTGATTTTTTAGAAGTCTTTGTTTCTGAATTAGAAGGTATGTTGCTAAGTCTTTGTTTTTGCCTTAGTAATTTAGAACTGCTTAAACTCTTCTTAAAATGAACAGAATCATTTTCACCACAATTGATCTTTTTGTTTGGCTCTTTGAAGTTACTTCTAAACTTGAGAATTTCAAGCTTATCACATGGAAGTTCCGAAGTGTCTTTCAATATCTTCATAGATCTTGCTTGTGGAATAGCATTCTCATCATTGACAACAGTAACTATGTCAGATAAGTCAAGTGCTTTTGCAAAGTTGAGAGCATAGTCAACAGCCTAGAGCTAGTCTTTGCTTAGATCTTTGTCTATGAACACAATCCTGAAGTCTTTGCACACCTGCTTCAACCAAGATCTCATGAACTCTTGAATGTTGCTAGGATCTATCTTCTATACAACAAGATTCAGAAATACTTTAGATTCACTTGTTTCCATGGCACATCAACTTGAATGTCTAGTTCTGGTGAGCTTTGAACTCATTCTTCAAGCATCCAGGCAAGAAGTGCATCTTCCAGCAAGAGTAGTTGAAGCTGAGCTAGTCGCGGCAGCTTCCTCTCAGCATCTCGCTTGCCCAGAGATTTCCAAGCAGCTAGCACCTCGTGTCATTGTGCTTTCTCAAGATGATGCCGGTCTCAGCCATTCCAGCATTCTTTGGATAGCCATCGGCTTGGTATCGCTTGAGCTGAGCATCAATCACTTCTCTTGAGTCTTTTCTCAGTGCAATGCAAGCTTCAGCTTCTTCATACATGCATCTTCTCTGTGGATGCACCCTAGTGTAGAGTGGAGACTTGTCTAAGTCATACTAGTTGATGAACTCAAGAACATCTCCAATGATCTTGAAGCTTCCATCAATCCACACCGACACATCATACTCTTTCAAGTACCGGTGAGGGCATATCTTGACTACTCGCTGCTGCTTTGTCTAGCTCAGGCCTTGAAGATCATCCGGGATTGGCAAGATCTTCCAGTCTAGCTAGTTCATGCTGCCATCGCTGAAGCAGATGAAGTCTACTTGCTGCATAGTCTCAGGCTTCTAGCCAGAGATCATCTTCAAGGAGTCATATGCTCCTGTGATGCAAGTGTAGCAGCAGATCTTCTTCATCACTGTCTCACTAGAGTCCCATTGCTCTTGTAGAGATATGCTTTGCCATCTTTAGTGACAATAGCTACATAAGTGTCTTTTCCAGCACTCTGGATTTGAGCATTGACAACTTCAGCCTTCATGTTGAAGCGGCGAATCAGTCGTTTGTCATATGTGTAGAGATCAACTTTCTTTCCTTTGAAAGTTGCATAGTACATTTCGTGAGGTGTCTTAGCCATAAGTATATTGTACTTACATTTTCACAAAAACCTAAGATCACCATGGTCTTCATCATCTTCTCCGCTGTCTAGACTCTCCTTAGATCTTCTCTTCTTCTCTTCAGCTTGCTCTCTAGCACCTTCTGGATCTTCAATGTCTTGCCAACGGCCTTTGTAGTCTAGATATGAGTCATTGCTTGTCTCATCAACATACACTTCAACATCAATGTCTTCTGACACTTTTGGAGATATCTTTATGTGCTCATAGCTCCAGCCATACTTCTTGAGCTCGCTATAGATGTAGCAGAGTGTCATGATTGTGTAAGCTTCGACAACTCTCTCCTGAGCTTCAGATGGCAGAAGTCTTCCAAACCTAGACAGAAGAAGCATCTCACAGAGTGCTTCCCAGCCTTCTACAGTCAAGAACACATCTGAGTACTTAGAGTCATCAAATCCAACATATGTCTTGTCAATCCAAATAGATCTCTTTATGTTCTCAATTGTCTTCAAGACTTCTCTCTCAGAGTCTTTGTCAAAGAACCCTTCTTCCAGCTCAACTTGCACTTTTGGATCAATGAAGTGGAACACTAAGTCAATCCTAGGCTTTTTGGACTTAGACACTGTCTTTGCTTCTAGACTCATGTCTACAATCTACTTCATTAGAATGCTAGATTATAATGGTAAATATTCAAATAGAAGAAGACTACAAGGACCATACAAGATGTCTACATACACAGATCTGCACAACAGAATTAAAGAGAATGTCACAATTTTGCGCAAGCCTGGCTCTAAAGATGATGGAATGAGCCCACAGAAAGTGATTTTGATCAATCCTGAGAACTAGTTCTATGGCACATTCAATGGTGCAATGAACATCAAAGGTGGCACTCTCTCTGACTTGACCCTAGTAGGTGGCACAATTGATGGTACAACAATCAAGAATGCATCATTTCTCGATGGTGGCACACCAGTGCCAATTGGCGAGCTTGCAAGCTCTGTGTCTGACCATGAGCAGCGTCTCACACAAGCTGAAGCAGACATCAAAGCAATAAGTGCTGCCCATGACTCATTGAGTGCTAGGCTGTCTAGTGCAGTCGATGATCTGTCTATTGAGATTGGTGAGAAGATTGATGCTGCAGTTGATGGCATTGAGCGGAGAATAAGTGGAGCAGTTGGAGACATTGAAGATCTGTCTAGTGATGTCATTGGACTGAGCACTGCACTCAGTGACTTTGTTCTCAATGGTGTTGTGTACAAAGGCACTCTCTCGGCTTACAGAGATGAGTATGCCAAGCCAAGAAATCTGTTCAATGATGATCCAGCCTGTTGCATTCTTGAAGGTCTCTAGAAGCCATTGAAGAATGGATAGATGTGGAGAGTGCATCTTGACCCTAAGAATGTTGGTGGCTACGTGACGGTGAATGATCCAGTGTTGCATAAGTCAATGACTCTTGGAGAAGGTGACTACATCATCATAAAGAGCCACAATCTAAGCGAGCATGAGGTTGTTCCGGATGACACTATGCGTCTAGATGACTTTGATGTGATCAATGCTCAAGATGGAGATGATGCAAAGCTGTCAGTCGTATTCAAACTGTCTTCTGAAGTGATGTACATCTCAGCTGAGGTAAGTGGACTCTCTTCTGGAATAGCTGAAGCTATCTCAAGCGAGATAACTGCTCAGATGGACCAGAGATATGTCAAGAAGGCCGGCGACTAGATCTCAGCATTGACTGTAGACAACGACTTAGTTGTTGGCGGTGCAACATTGCTGAATGGACCACTCAGTGTCTTAGATGATGACACGTCTTTCATTGTCACCGATGATAAAGTGAATCTTTCTGCAGTCTGTCCAATCTAGGTGCATACTTCTGAAAACATCTAGGTTGAAGCAAGAGGAAAAGTTGCGGTTGAGACCAAAGGTCCAATAGTTCTCAGTAGCAGCAGCAATCTCTCAGCGGTATTCAAGAACTAGATTCGTCTCTACAATGAGAGAGGACTAGATGATCTCTATGTCAATGACAGGTCAATCCAGTCATCTCTCATTGAGTTGAGCAATGCACTAGATGCAAGCAAGTATGACCGCGAGCTTGGTGAAGAAGTGTCTGTGCATGTAGATGCAATCCAAGACTATGTTGATGAGCTGAGTGGGGCGCATGGATCTGAAGGCACCATAAAGTACTTGAGTGATGAGATCTCTGTCTTGAGAGCTGATGAGAAGTATGAGCTCTAGCTTGGCAAAGTTGAGGTGTACAATAAAGATCTCGGAGATGGAAGATACCATTCAATTGGCCACTTCTTGAGCGCAATGATGGAGCCTGGTACAATTGATGTCAGAAACAACTCTGGATATGTTGTTGAGTTCATGGAGGAAGTTCCTCTCAGTGCTAGAATCTTGATAACAGATGGGCATGGAACAACTGTTGGACATGGCGACCTTATCTATGTTCATGAACTCAGTGTACAAGAAGCAGCTCCAATAAGAATTCCATTTGCTGATCTCACTCCATTCAGCAGATATGACTAGACCGGAAACACATTCATCATCCAAGCTGGTGTGTCAAGATATGAGTTTGAAGACCAAGTCAAGAAGCTTGATGATGAGATTGCAGACAGAATTGCAGCTGATGCACACATCTCATCTTGGATCTAGCGGAACTTTGGAAACACTGGAGATGACAATGAGCTGACTACTACAGTGCTCAACCAAGAGATCAGTGCCAAGAGCAGTCTGTCTGTTGATGGAGCAGCATATGCTCTTGGTGACTTGAGTGCAGCTAAGCAGCTCTTTGTGAACAATGGACAGCTTGCAGTGGCAAGCGATGGTGAGACAACTTCAGTAGAAGCAGCAGCTGGCACAGTGAAGCTTGCTAGCGGTGCTGCATCAGTTGCAGTGACTGCTGAGAAGATTGCAGTAGAGAGTGCTGAAGTTGAAGTTGATGCTCTCAGCTCTGTCAAGATTGCGGTTGATGGGGTTGAAGCTGTCAATGCAACTTCATCACAAGTTGAAGTGTTCTCGACATTCTCCGTGGCAGAAGATCTTGCAACTGCAACAGCTCTCAGTGCAGGAGCTTTGAGCGCTGGCACACTAGCTGCAAGACAAGCAGAAGTCACAGAGAGCTTGGATGTCCTTGATGGAACACTCAAAGTAGAAGAAGGCAAGGTCAGCGGATCTGCACTCTCAATTGAGTTGTCATCACCTTCTGCAAGTTTCAGCCTGCATGATGGAGAAGTTGCAGTCTCTGCAGACACTCTAGTGAAGATAAATGATGCACTAGCTGCATCACAAGATGGAGTCAGTGTTGACTTCTCAAAGACAGTTGATCTAAGTCTTGGTGTGAGCATCACCGACATCTGCGTGGATCTCAGCACTTAGCTGAGCAATGAGATTGAAGCAAGAATATCAAGTGATGATGCACTCTCCGATGACTATGTTGAGAGAATTGGAGCTCTGTCAGCAGATCTCAGTGCCGAGCTGAGCACCGAGATTGAGACTAGAAAGTCAGAAGATGCATTTCTCTCAAGTGCCATCTCTGCCAAAATCTGGATAGAAGATCGTGCAAATGATCCATCTGACATCTCCACACACAGTGACTTGTCAATCATCAAGATCAGCAAAGATGAGTATGAAGACCTTGCTATTGGTCCAACTCGCCTCTGTGCAAATGTTCTCTATGTTGTTGAATCTGACTATGTTGATGCATATGGCCAAGAGATCAAGAATGTCTTGTCATCAACTGAGAAGACAAATGCTGCAACAGTTGGCCAGGTTGATGATGCAGCTTCTGAGGCACATGCATATGCTGACTAGATCTGCAGTGACTTGTCTGTGTGCATAGATGACAACTATGTCCATGTAAGTGGTGACACCATCTCCGGAACCCTCTCAGTAGTGAATGGTGGCTGCGTAGTTGTGTTCAATGAGAATGGCGACAAACCAACCCAATACAGATCAAACTAGATAGTCACTCCTAACATAACACTAGACATTCCTTCTAAGTTATCAGATGCATATGCATCTGAGACAATTGCATCTCGTGAGTGGACGACCAGCAGCTTCTACACAAAGTCAGAGATACAGCAAGAGCTTGGTGAAAAGCTCAACTTGAGTGCAGTTGTCCATGAGTGGCAGCCAAATGAGAGCTACGCACCAGTTCTAGATGAAGAAGGCAGACTAGACCTAGACAATGGTGATGTGGTGGTTGGCTACAATGGAGACCTCTGGACATGCATCTCAGCTGTAGCTGAGAGCTAGACCTCATCAAATCTTCCACCACCCGAAGATGCTGACCACTGGACAACACTAGCTCAGTTCTGCCAGGAATATGATTTTGCTGATGAAAATGCATTCATAAAGACTGTTGGAAGCGATGTAAAGTATGGAAATCTCTAGCTGAATGCTATTGGCAGCAAAGAGTCAGATCTTGTCTTGCATGCTCAAACCGATGGTGGATCCTCTACATTGTCTGTCATGCATCATGGCTTTTTAAGAGACTCATATGACAGATGGTCAGGTAGCATAAGAACACTGACAGACATTCCACATGATGGTCTGAGTGGCACACTTGCAAGAGACATTGACTTGCAGCCAGCACTGCAGCCGCTAGATACATGGACGTTCGAGCCAAGTGACAGCAGTCTTGAAAGTGATGGATTCAGTCTAGTCTATGATGACAGTGCACCAATTGAGCAGGCTCATAGATGGATTTTAAGCTACAATGCTGCACCAACGGGAACATATTTTGAAGCGGATGACTACTTCAATGACCGCAATGCAACTAGTCTCAATTGGCAATACTGCAGACTAGTTGATGAAGCTACAGGCTAGCCTACAATTGAGTTCTCTGTGCAGTGCACAAGAGACACAAAGATGCTTGGCTACAAGTACTGCAACAAAACTGACATGCTCCTTCAGCCAGCTGGTGACTATCTCTCATCTAGTGCAACAGCAAATGACATCTCATATGATGGTGAGTTTCTTGGAGATCCAGGAACAGTTGCCCGCGCACTTGATGATCTCTCTAGTGACAAAGTTGATGTTGTTGAAGTCGCGCCAGAGATACCAGGAATCATTGGTGGAACTGAAAAACTACTAAGAATTCAGAGAGCACTTGGTGGATATATTCTCAGCACTATGGTGACAGACAGTGAGCATGTCTAGCATGTTCAGAACTCATGGCTGAGATACCCAATAATCTCCACTGACTCAACAATTGCTACGGAAGAGTGGTCAACTAGCAGATTCTACAAGAAGACTGAGACATCAAGTGCTACCGAGATCTCAACGGCTCTTGATATTAAGTCAGCAATCTCTGTTGACAACCATATAGCTGATGTCAACATGCTGCACATCTCTCAAGAAGACTATGCACAGCTTGTTGCTGCAGGTGCGGTGTTGAGCAATACACTCTACATAGTGTCTGGAGAGTACATTGATGCATATGGCTAGCAGATCAAGAACTTGAGTGCAGCAACTGAGCTGTCTGATGCAGTGACACTTGGCTAGCTCCTCAGTGGACTTGGAAAAAAGCAGGACACAGTAGATGACCTTGGAAGCATTCGTCTCAGTGCAGAGAGTGCAGTTCCAAGATCTGCAATCTCATCCGCACTCAGTGTGCTTGATGAAGATCCGCTGTCAAGCTTGACAACCGACAGCATGCTCTCAGATGTGATTAGTGCAGTTGTCACTATGCGCAATGCGCTCTCAGCGCTGAGAGATATCTTGAGTTGATATACAATGAATTGAAAGAAAGTTGATATGCCTGGACTAGCACCTATAGAAGAACAGCCAATTGGATATGCTCCGCTTGGGAGTCTGACTAAAGAAAGCTTTGTTGCAACTGGAGACATAAGTGCAGTGATAGACCGCAAAGCGGCACTTAGCTCTCCAGAGTTTGAGGGACAGCCACTTGCGCCAGATCCAACATCTGGGTCTCAGCCGGGACAGATAGCTAACATAGGATATGTCAACAAAGTTGCTGATGGCAAGCGTGACAAGACTGATCTCACTGTCTATGAACAAGCAGACTATTGGGAGGGGACATCGACTTCAGGTGCAACCGTCAATCTTCCTCTAGTGAACTCGTCAGGATATTCGAAAACCTACTCAAATGGGTCAACCAATGGCTGCTACAAACTGCAAGCTGATGATTACAGGACAGTTGGGGGCGTGTTTCGTGTCTACCTTAGAGTGAACAGGAGTGGGGCATGGGCAACGGTTAGTATTGCACCAGAGACATCCTTCGATGAAATAACTGAAGTGACTACCAAGACCGAGTCCCCTGCATATACATTCAGGCACCATGCAGAGGCAGTTCCAGAGCAGGACAACTTCCTCGCCACTACGAAGGAGATGGCCGAGCTTCTTGATGGCAAGGCATCCACTGCCGATGTGACGCTGACAGAAAGATGGACGGTGTCCTTCGTTCTGACCGAAGAGCAGAAGGAGATGTTCTCGCAGGACACTCCTAGTGCGTCGGACAACGACTATGCACTTACTGTCGGGAAGAATGATAGTGGGACATGGACTCTTTATGTGGGATCATACAATGCTGCGTCATTGACGGTGGATGCAAGTGGTAATCTTGTGCTTTCAGGTGGCGATGCGAGGCTGAATCTGCAACCTGGGGATCTTGTGGCGATGCCTTCTGGCTACATCCTTGGACCCGATGATCCATCCAACCCAAACTATGACAAGCTGCTTGCATCCGAGGCGGTGGAGGAAGCTCTGCGGTAGGGGAAGGCGGACAAACCCGCATCCTTCACTACTGGCAACATCGCAGAGTTCGACGCAAACGGAAACCCTACGGACAGCGGGATTCCAGCTGGCAATCTCGCCGTCGGCGCGATGACGCGGTTGGGGGTGTCCACTACGGCAGCAAACTACGGCACAGCCATCGGCCGAAACACGAAGGCCGCGTAGAAGGCGGTCGCCGTAGGTGCCTGCGATGACGCGCTTTCGACGAACGCCTCCGGGCAGGGGTCCGTCGCAGTAGGGTACCAGGCGCGTGCTGAAGACAACAAGCCCGCGGCGATAGCGATCGGCGCGTACTCCAAGACCAAAGGGGAAGGCGCGATAGCGATCGGAGGCGCGGCGAACGGCAGCGTCACACCTGCGGTTGCGACTGCCGATGGTGCTGCACAAATAGGACCAGGTAACAATGACAAGTCCAACTCACTCAAGTTCAGGGACACGGAAATCGTGGATGGCGACGGAAAGATTCCTGCTGCACAGCTTTCTGCCGTGTTCAGCAACTTGCCGGAGCTTACTGACTGGGAGATAACTACTGACAACTAGGATCTTGACTTGACTGGTGCTGAAGTCAAGCTTGACACTTCATCTAGCACGACATATCCCGGCATAGTAGTTCCTGCTATAAGTCCAACTACTCCTCAGACCGGAATTCCACTTGAGATCGACTCAAGCAAAGTAGATGATCTTCTGAAGATAACTGCAATCACTCAGTATGGCGGCAAAGAGACTACAATCACAGCGACAAGAGCACGAGCAGATGTCTCATACAAGCTTGGAGACCAGAGTGACAAGCTGCTTCAGCCAGCTAAGAACTCTGTCACATTTCCTAAATACAATGGAAAGAACCACAAGTGGCTGCAAGCATATGGTGGACAGACACCATACAGTGATCCGGAGATTCAAGACTTCAACAAAGGGGGTGAGCATGTCTGGTCACCAGGAAGAAGATGCATAGTGTACATGAGACTCCACAATGACACTGGCAGCACAAGGCACATACAGATATATGTGAACTAGCGTGACACAGATCATGTCATCATTGACACTTGGCTGAACCCAAACATAGGTGAAGCACTTCCAGTGTTCTTGAATGCAGATGACACTCTGATGTTGACACTTGGTGGAGACAGCTCAGTGACAGGATATGTCATCAACTTCTCTGTGTACTTTGTTGAGTAATACAAGACACTCAAATGTGTCAAATAGCAAGCTCAACTACTTGCGATCTAACTATAAGACTATGCATAGACAAAAGCAAAACTATGTCTTCTAAGATATAGTTTTGCTAATTGTTTTATGTTTTTGCCAGAAACACAAGCTTTCCATCTAAGAGCTGAGCACACTCAACTTGCTTGTTGAACATCCACTTGATGTCAGGCTTTCCAGGAGTCATGAACCAGTTCAAGTTCTTCTAGTTGCTCTTGTGCCAGTACCAAGTCATGAAATCTGACCGTAGTATCTGCTCGCTGACCGGAAGAATCTTCTTGTCTGAGAACCACTAGTTCAAGACAAATGAGTACACAGTCTAGTCAATTCGCTCTATCTCTGACTCAGTGCCAAGATACTTCAAGAAAGACATAGTGAGATTGTCAAAGTCTCGATTTGTCTTGTTGTCTCTCACTATCTTGAAGCATCCCTAGAAGAATCCTCTGTATGCTATTGGATATCGTGAGTCACCCAAGAGCTTGAAGAACTTCTTTGCACACTCAACTGGATATCGCCTTCCTTGAACCCAAGCTTGATATTCGGACACAAAGTCAAATCTAAGAGGATGCGGCATCATACACATGTCATATTGACCACTTTCAAAGACATCAACAAGTGGCTTCAATGACTTGTGTATCTAGACATTTGCATCTAAGTATATGCAGATTGGTGTGCTTGCATACTTGAACAAGTTGAACCTCACATTGTAGCATCTGTCAAACACACTAGACATAGATGCAAGCTCTTTGTCATATATGACCTTCCATGTCTTGCTAGACATGGAAGGATCATCTACAACCATCACATACTCGGCTTCCGGATCAGATTCTTCAACCTCATGAACATTCTCATAGTTGTTCATGATGTAGCATAGTACAGTGTATCTTTTCATGTTGTGTAGAAGTTTTTCAGATGTGGAAATTGACTGAGCAGATTTTTTCTAATATTGTTCCATACATCAAACATCCAAATGCGTTTTTGCAATTGATATGGCTGCCAATGCAGAAACTGCTCAAAATTCCATGGCTTAGCTCCGCCTTGTGCATGGACAAAAACCCCATTCTAGACTATATGATTTAAGTCTTTCCACTAAAAAGTGTTTATGAATTTGTCATACTGTGGATATCCAAATGCCAGCACCTAGATGCTGAATTTTGGATCTATGAAGAATACATTCTCTTTGAAGCAGTAGTTTAGAATAGTCTAGTCATTTATGCATAAGTTGTTTTGAATATACCAATCTGGTGGATTACGGTAAAAAGCTATGCAAGCATCATCAACTTTGTCTTCTCTTATCTTGTCTAGATTCAGCAACATCATTCCGGCATTGAAGTATTTTGTCACCTTGGTTCTAGCTAGTTCATCTTTAGCAAAGCACTGTGCTGATATATCCATAACTACAGCAGCATACTTTCCACTGACATCTATGCTGTAAAGCTCATCAACGTTGTGGTATGCAAATATGTCTGTGTCAAGATAAAGCAGTTTCTTGACTTCAGATGGCACTATTTTTGTTATGAACAAACGACCATATCCAAGAGTTGGATACTTGTCATCTAGTATTCTTTTGTGTGTAGATTCTAAATTTAGATTCTTTGCATCTACTAGATTCACGTTGATTCTATGTTTTTTGAAGTCTATATCCAAGTCAGGTGGTTGGTCAACTAAAATCCATGCATTTATAAGTTTGTCTGTGTTGAGCCTAACCGACCATACTACTTCTAGACAGCGAATGAATTGATCCTTTGTTGCAGATAAAAATAAATTGACTTCTTCATTTTGTGTTGCCATTGGTTAAACCTCATCTCTTTAAATTGCTAGGTTTGATTTATCTTTGCAATACTATTGTGTTATTCAACATTTATTCTGTGATCAGATGCAAATATCTAGATAGTAGTGTCATTCATTATTGGTTTTGCCTTTCCACTCTATGTGCTTGCTAGCATCTATGGTCAAGAGAGGAATCTTCAAGAACTTGCATCTTCCAGCAATCTCTAGTGCATGATACCAGCATGAAGTGTATCGCTCAAACAGATATGCAAGCCAGTAAGGATGAAGTTCATCTCTCTCTTCTCTTGACATGATCTTCAGAAGATCTTCTGTTGCTCTGAATGCAACTTCTCCAAACTGCTTGAACACTTCTCTCTTGACTGTGAATATGTTGCAGAGGTAGTTCTCTTTTACCTCAAATGCCTGCCGCATTGCATCTTTGAGGTCATCTGGTGTTCTTTCAAGAAGCAAGTCAAATGCTCTCTTCTAGAATCTTAGCTATAGCATCTTCTCTTTCTCAAGAATGTAGATCTAATCCCAGATGTACTTGTAAGATGTAGACCGGTCATCAATGACTTTGAAGTGTGGATGGAGAATTCCATCTGCTCCACTCTAGTTGATCAATTGCAGCTGCTAGCTTGGTGCCAGTGCAAACTCTCTCTTGAGCTTCTCTCTAGGGATGTCTACTACTGGAAGAGGAACATTTACAGCACCAAAGAATCTTCTATACTGACAATAGCCAACTACATCTGGATTTCCAAGCTAGTCAAGATTCTTCCAAAGCCAAAAGAGCTTTGGTGTCTCATCAGCATTCACTTCAATGTCAAATATTCTGTTTGCACTTGTCTTGATAGCACAATCTGACTCTGGTCCACCAAATCTCACATATGGAAGATCCCACTAAACTTCATGACGATGGTCGCATGCAAATATCTAGATAGAGTTCATTGGTACTCCTAGTACAAAGACTTGTCTAATCCACACCAGCTGTAAGCAAGATCAAAATCTACCGAGTTGCAATTTGTCTATTGATATGGCACTTGATAGCATGCATTGATGATTGCAAATGTCTTCTTGAGATTTGTGCTTTCAAACCATTCAGTGTTCCAGATGTTGTCACACTAGATCAATGCATCTTCATAGAATTGTGAAAACAAATTCGCAGCACTATTAGATATAGAGTATGCTCCACCACTATACAACTTCAAGGTTAGATCAAATGATCTAAAGTAGTTTGAAACTGAGTGCCTTTTGTTCTAGAGATTTGCTATGTATGGAAGTGGCCCACAACAACTGAATTTGTCAAGAAGATGTATGCCATCCTCACTTGGAATATTGCAGACTATTGCATCAAGTAAATTTAGGTCTTTCAAGAATACTTCATCATCTTCTAGGATCAAAACTCTTTTGTATTCACGCGCTTGTATCTCTTTCCAAATTCGATAATGACTAAATGAGCACTTGAAGTATGAAAAACTCTAGTCATCACAAATCCAACTAGTAGTTTTTGATGGAATTGAGTTTTTTTGAATTACCTTAAAGAATGGTGAGTCATAGTCATAGAACCACTCAAACACTCCACTGTCAAGAATGCTAACCCTCTTCAACTCAGTAGAGATTCTTGGCAATCTCTCTTTCTGTTTGAAGTAGTGAATGCAATATATCTTGTCAAACAATGACTACCAATCAATCATAGTCATATTCTACAAAGCCTAAGAAGAAATCAGAGATTTGCAATGTCTTCTTCAACTGTGTTGTTAGAGATCATCTTCAAGAACTCACTCTCGGTTATGACTTTAGTGCCAAGCTCTTTAGCCTTCTTGTTCTTGCTAGATCCAGAATCTGGGGTATTAGTCACAAGATAAGTCAAGCCTTTGCTGACACCACCCTTGACCTCAAATCCAGCTTCCTGAGCTTTCTTTGTGGCTTCAGACCGAGACATTGTGTTCAAGGCACCGGTGAAGCACACACTATAGCCATTAGATTGCTTCCTAGCAGTCTCAGGATCACCCTGGAGGGCGGCAGACCAGTGGTATCTTGGATCATGCACTACAAGCATGACATTGTTGTAGGCTTCTTCTAGACCATCCTGGAACTTGTCAAGGGTTATCTTACCTATTCCATCAGGAAGACCATATCTCTCCATCCAAAGAGACTTCATGTTGGTGTTGAGTGCATATCCACTTGGATCACAGCAATCTAGCCAGTTGCTCACCGGACTTCCTTTAGAAGCATAGAAGTCGATGATCTTCCTGAGAGTTGTCTCTGCAAGTCCTTCAAAAAAAGTCATGTTGCAGAGCAAGTCGGTCTCAGATCTTGAGAACATCTTGTCATAGAGCTCTTCAGCAAGCTTCACCTCCGACTTGTACTTCTTGTTTGGCTCAAACTTGACAAGGTCTCTGAATGAAGTTATGCCAAAGTTCTTGAGAGTAGCATTAGAAGCAGACTTCACACCAAGATTCTTTATGAAGAGTGCTAGCTGGTTGACTACTTGGTCTGTGCAGTCTTTGTTCTTGCAGCAAAGATTGACACCATCTCTCACAAGCTTGCTTCCACAGCAATTGCACACTTCTGGAAGAACTATGTCTTTGCAAGAAGCATCATTCTTGATGACTTTAGTGATCTTTGGAATGATGTCTCCAGACTTTGTGATCTCAACAAGACTTCCATACTTGAGACCCATCTTCTCGATGAAGTCAATGTTGTAGACAGAAGCTCTTGAGATAGTTGCACCGCCAAGCTGCACTGGCTCAATGAGCGCAACTGGGACATGAAGCCCTGACTTTGAAGGTCCATCAAATACAATGTCAAGAAGCTTTGTAGTAGCAACAAGCTGGTTTATCTTGAATGCTTTGCAAGCATCCGGTCGGTACTTGTCTTCATTGACATACTCAGAGTCGGCAAGGACTAGCCCATCTGTCTCATAGTCAAACTCTTGAGATGCAAGCTCAAACAGCTCATCAACAATCTTGTTGTATGGTCTTTCAATCTCGGTGTTCCATGCTGTCTTGAAGCCCCAGAGCTTGAGTGTCTTGAACTGGCCACTTTTTGTGAAGCCATCTCCAAGAATGGTGTAGGCGATGAATGACACACAGCTCATGTCATCAGCTTTCCAGTCTTTGCGTCCCATGAGACCAGCAACTGCATTTCGTGGATTTGCAAATCCAGACATCTTTGCAAAGTCATCTTTGAGAATCACAAGCTCACCACGTACATCAACTTCGCTTGCAACAAGCTTCATCATGTCTACTTCTGCTGGAATGAACTTGACATGCTTGATCTTGTCGGTCAAGTCCTCCCCATAGAAGCCGTCACCTCTCGTGCTTGCACTGACAAGCTTTCCACCTTCATAGTGGAGTCTGCAGCTGATGCCATCAACTTTTGCTGAGACATTCAGTGCATTTCTTGAGTAAGTCTTGATGAACTTCTCGACTTCAGCTGGCTCTTCAAACTTGAGCTTGTCCAATGAGCCCATCACAAATGGATGCTTGACTTTGCCTTTGACTTCATGAAGTGTAGCTCTGAATGCATCAAACTCATCTTCAGGAATCTGCTTCTGGAGAGACTCAAGCAAGTCATCCCATGCTTGATCAGACATAGTAGGATTTCCAGAGCGGTAAGCTTTGTTAGCTGAAGATATCCGGTTCTTGAGTTCAACGATGTTCATAGTGTTGTCTTCTCCTCATGTCTATGATTATACCAAACCCTAAGATTTCTGGCAACTGCATCTCTTGCCGGTGCTCAAATGCTCTTTGCTAAGTTGAACTCTAGCAGAAGTTGCTCAAGTGTCTCTAGTCTAGAGATGTCAATGTATCTGTTCCAGGGTGGTCCTCCGCCAGATATCTTGAGATGGTCTCGATCCATCAAGTAGGATACAAGCTGTCTTACTACTTCAGCTTTGATGTCTAGCAAGTCTCTAGAGTGCCCGCCACAAGTGATTGTCTTTGCTTCTCCAGCAATCCAGCCAACAAATCTGCCATCATGAATGCAGGTGCTCAGCTGCTCACGACTGCTGTCTTGGATGTGTCTGCTAGCAGCATTGAACCTTATTGGCTTGAGATTGCTGTCTCTCAACTTGCACGCCTCGCCATTCTTGAACAACAAGAAAGCTAGCTCACCACCTGCACCACCATACAAGCCAAGACCATCAGCTTCAAGCAGCCAAAGAAGTGCACCAAGCACTTGGTTCAAGTTGCGACTGGTGACACGCATCTGCTTCAGTCACTTGGCAAGTTGCAGAACTTCCTTATTCTGCAGTCAAAGTCGGTCTCGGTTCCAACATCTTCATACTCAAAGACTGTCAGTGTCTGAGGAACACCTTTCAAGAAGATCTTCTCCATCCATGTCTTGAACTGAATAGCAAGACTTGGATCTTCATTGAGATCAAGTCTCCACACTCCTCTAGCTGAGTCTTTGATCTCTACTGTGTGTCCACTAGTCTTGACATCTGTCACATAGCAGCTGTGGAAGCATCTAGCACTTGCCATTGCTCTTCACCTTCTTCTTCATGTGCTCTCAATCTTCTCAAGACTCAAGAAGAACTCCATTCCTGGAAGCTTCTCAATCTCCGCGCAGAACTCATGCCACTCCTTGAGCTTGTGGTTCTTGCGCCACTTGTAGATGTTGACTAGCACTTCATAGTTGCCAGTCCATGTTGCTTTGTAGTTGTAGCCACACGGCAGCAGCTGGCGCATTGCTCTGAAGAGAGAGTAGTCAGTCTTTCCTCCATCAACATACTTGTTGCGCCACTTGTTGACTATTCCAACAACAACTTTTGCATCACTCAGAAGCTCACCATAGTCTAGTGCTCCAAGAGCATCTTGACCTTCAAGAGTGAAGTCAGAGACCGTGAACTCTCTTGAAGCTCCTTTGTGCTGCACAGAGCATGAGTTTCGTGTTGAGCATATCTTGTATGTGTCCATCTCTGCCCACCAGTACATTGGAGCAGTGATGTCCATTGTGACTGCTATCTGGCGCAAGAACTTCCTGTGTGGGGTTCCGCCAACTGTAAGTGCTCTGCACAGCTTCTGGTCATTTGGCCCGAGCTCAAGCTCTATGACATGGCCATCATCTGGATCACACTTAGTCCGTGAGTCATTCTTGCTCCAAGAGTTGAGTGGATTCCTCATGCCTCTGAGTGCATCTAGAATGCCAAATGCTTTTGCATTCTCTACTACTATGCCATTGCTCATGCTCTGTATCCTCTCTTCTTCAGCTCTTCCAAGATCATAGCTTCTTTGTTTGGTGTCTCAAGAATCTTCTTAGCTTCAAGGAGCATCTTCTTTCTCTGAGCTTTCACTTCTCTTGCATGCTCTTTAGACTCTCTCAAGTTCATGCGAACTAAGCTCTCAAGAATTCGCTTAGTGTCTGATATCTCTCTCAATATAGCTCTCAAGAGCTCAACTTGTGCTTGTGATGTGTTGTCTGCCATATGCAGAATGTATGTGCTTAGATAGCAAAGTGCTTCAGCTTTGTGACATCATGGCCAGCATGGAAGGCTTTCACTATTCCTTGGTCCCCATCTAGCACGAACTCAAGGACATTCTTTCCAATAGCTGGCTTTATGTCTTGGATCACTACTGAGAGCTGAGTCTGCCAAGCTCCACCAACTAGCTTCTGGATGTCAAGAGTGCTGTTTGGCTCCCATGATGTGCTGATCTTCACTGGTGTGAGTGTTCGCTGGATAGAGCACATTGTGTTCATTGCACTGACAGCATCTTGCTCATCAACAAACACCATCTTGTCAGTCCACATGTGCAATCCATCATCTTGAAGTCCAGCTTGCTTTATTCTCCGCCCTTCTCCAATTGAGGAGAGAACATATTCAGTGCCATGTGATGTGTAGAACTTCCACTCAACTGGTGCTCCATGCTTAGAGAGAATCTCTGTGCACTTCTCTCCATTGAACTCATCAAAGCTGTCTGTCTTGATGGCATTCTTCTCAACCTGGTCTCGCTTGAAGTGGCTGCTGTTTGCCATCTCATGGCAGTATCCAGCATCAATGACGACTAGCTTTCCATCTCTGGCCAGACCCCACTGCTTGAGATTCCAGATGTCTCTTATGCACAGTCTCTCTGGGTGTGCTAGCTTGAACTTCAAGATGTCTAGCAAGACCTGGCTTCTTCTAATGGCATCTGCAACTAAGCATGCATGGCCTCTCAGTGGTGATGCAATGCTCTTTGCCGCCATGTCAAGAAACTTTGCAATGTCATCCACGGTCTTGAATGGAACTAGCCTGCCGAGATCTTCTTCTGAAGCATCCGGAATTGCCTTCTTAGCAGCTTCTAAGTTCATGTCTTCTAGCCATCCAAGTATCCAGAAGCCAATGAACTGTGACAACGGCATCTTTGGACGAGACAGTGCATTGGCTTGAATTGACTCTCTCAACTTTTCCGGCCAACTAGTGAATGCATTGAAGAGCTCATCTTCACTTGCAACTAGCTTGCACTCTTCAACAACAATCTCTGACCAATCTTCAGAGTGGCTTTTTGTCTTTGGAAAGCACGCTAGATTCTCTTCTTCACCAAGTTTGAAGTTCTCATACTCTAGCTTGTTTTGCCATGCTCCAGCTTCAAATCTCTCATTGATTGGCTTCTTCAAGCACCATCCATCTCCAAGTGAGTAAGCTAGACGACTGCATCCAGCGCCTAAGAACTTCATGACTTCAGAATCCATGCAAAGATGATATGTGCTTAGATGGCTTCTTTTGGTAAATAGTGGAAGATATGCCAATTTTAGCTGAGACAAAGATAGACAAGTCTAAGATCTACTTCCATGGACCATCAAAAGCTAGAGTAGAGATGCCACTCTAGCAGCAAGTTCAATACTGGGCCCACATGCTTGATGAAGCCTTTCCACAAGAGAAGAATCTAGCCGAGGCTCACATCTCTCCATCATCTACTGCCTCGAATCCACTTCCGCCAATGACCAAGCAAGAGCTGCAGCAGATAGAGAAAGAATTTGGCACGACTGACAACTTCTAGGAGTCAGGGTGGATCCTTCCAGATGGAAAGCTCCTCTAGATGAGAAGAAACAAAGAAAGATGGATACAGCACGACTTCATATTCCCGCCTGACAGCTACTATGCTAGAGCAGGCATCTCAGAAGATGATGACATCTCATAGATACTGCTGCAGGCTGGCTTCATAAGGATCAACTTCAGTGACAATCCATGCACGGTAGACCTGCGTGTGAAGCCAACTAGCGCTCAAATGGATCGCTTGTATGATCTCATTGACTTAGACTACTCTAGCATGAAGGACTACTACTACAAGCTGAAGAGCTGCTTAGATGAGTTCTAGCTTGAGATTCCTGGAAAGCTCATAAGATACGAGGATGAAGATGAGTTCAAGAAAAGGTTCTTGAATGACATCAGGAATGCATTTGACTGAGAGGCTGAAGCACATGATAGCTGAATCTAGAATAGACACAACTAAGGCCTGGTACTTTGGAAACAACAGAGCCAAGAACTTGAAGCTTGCTCCTCCAAAGTGGTATGCACCATTCTTCATGACAACTGACTACAAGTATGCAGAAGACTATGCTGACTATGGTGTGTACACAATCACACTCAAGAGTGAAGCAAAGTCTAAGATTCTTGACTTCAGCAAAGACTCAGAAGTGAAGAAGCTCAAGTGGCCAAAAGAGCTCATAGATGACATAAGGACTGGCAAGAGTGACTTGAATGGAATTGCATATGACATGTACATTCTTGCTGGCCATGGGCATTCACGGGAAGTGTTTGACAAGTCTTGGTACTTGTCTGATGCAGCATATGACTTTGATGTGCGGTCTGAGAACATATTTGACATTGTCCCAAAGCATGCAAATTGGGCAAGTGAGAAAGACCATCGATTTGTCCTCTAGATGTGGAAAGACATTCATGATGCCGGATTTGATGGCTTCACACACTTTGAGTTTGGAAAGCAGATCCTTGCACTGTTTGGCTTCAGGTGTATGGACAAGATAAGCATCAAGCCAGTCGCTAAGAAAATAGATGAGAGCAAGCAGACTTATCTCTAGAAGTATAAAGATGAAGCTGATGCTAAGAAGATTGTTGATGCATTCTGGCAGATCAAAAGCCGCTTAAGCACTCCTCAGAATGACATTGACTGGTGGATCAAGAAGCCATTTGCTGACTTGAAGAGCTTTGTCTTGAACTACAGTCCTGCAAACAAGAAGCAGCGCAGAGATGCAGACTACAGGAAGCAAGCACTTGAGAATGATGCAAAGCTGCTTGGCACAAGAGATGGATATGAGATTTGGTATGTGCCAACTTATGAAGCTATGAGGATTCTTGGGCGCTTCTACAAAGGACGGTCTGCTAAGTGGTGCGTTGCTTCAGATGACCCTGAGTTCTGGTTTGACAACCATGATGAAGATGAGTTTGTTGTGCTAGTGAGAGAGCAGCCAAAGAATGATGAGTTTGACAAAGTTGCTCTGCAGATGACTAGCCATGGCAGATACTTCAGCTAGAAGCAAATCATACCTTGGGACTTAGAGAACAATGACGAGACATTCACTGCTAGATACTACATGACTGGTCTAGACTTAGCAGATGTTGAAGACTTGATCTACTATGCTTGGCAGCTCTTCAAAGACAATGGTGAGCAAAGAGAGCAATACTATGACAGAGAAGAAGACTGAAAAAACATGAAAGCCACCTCACCGAGGTGGCTTTCATAGTCTTCATCATCTGCTAACTGTCATTTCTTCTGCTTCACATAGATGTTGCAGATGCAAGGCTCACCAATCTTCTTGTTCTCTTTGAAGTCCTTGCAGTGGCACTTGGTGTCATCCGTTTTCCCAGGCTGACATGGGCAATATCCACCAGTCTTGTCAATTGCGTCCAGAATGGCATTGACCTTCTTGACAGTGAGCTTCTCGTTCAGACGGACCTTGTACTCCTCGGTAGCAGGCTTCGTGGATTCGTTCGTCGGCTTCGCAGCCTTCGTGGTGAACACGGCCTCTAGGCCCTTGATCATCTCCTTTGCGCCACCAAGATTTGCCTTGTTGTTCCTCAGTGTGTTGCCATCGACTGCCTTGTCAACGAGGATCTTCCCATCTGCGCCATACTTGGTGATCCTGAATCCTGGGTAGTGCTTGACCTTGCCTTTCGTGAATATCCAGTCATGAAGGACTTTTCCTTCATCTTTGTCCTTCGAGTGCTGGAACACGAAGTAGACATCCTGCTTCGCTATCCAGTTCTTGAACACCGTAGTCATCATGCACTTCTCAGCTGCCACGCAAAAGCCACAAATGTCCACATTTGACCATGCTGTGACAATGAACTTGTCTTCTTTCTTAGCTAATGCCAGTGCTGCACTGTAGTTGATGTTCCACTCTCCGACCTTTGGGTCTTTTGTGGAGCGAAGCTTCACAAAGTCTGATGTTGTTCCCATAGTTGTCTGTTTCCTCATGTTTAGTTTGTCTAGACATAACATACAGAAATGGCTAGCTCGATGAGCTAGCCACATGAAGAAAGACCACTTTTTCTTGTCTTTCTCTTACTTCACCTCAATCTTGAGGACATCATCTTTCTTTGCTTCAATTGCCTTAGCTGGAAGGTCAATCCTGAGCATTCCATCTTCGGCTTTTGCGGTGATGTTCTTGATGTCAACCGTGTCAGACAGAGGAATTGAGAAGCTGAAGCTCTGGTAAGAGATGCTTGAGAAGTCCATCTCTTCATCTTTCACTTTGTTCTCAGTTCCACATGTGACAGTGAGGAGATTGTTCTTGACTTCAACATTCACCTCATCACGCTTGAATGGAGTGTATGGAACTTCAAGGCCCCATCCAACTACAGTGCCATCCTCATTCTTCTTTGTTGTGAGATTGTGTGGACGAGATATGATTCTCTTTAGACCACGATTTTCAAACTTGCTAGATCCATCAGAGAGAAGTGGATAGTTGAAAATTGCATCCATGTTTCTCCACATGCGATCCATCTGCTCAAACAGACTATTCATAGTTTTGCCTTCTTTCTTTGATCGTTGTTCATTCAATCGATCTTTCTTCTTTGCTGCTTCTGATGCCGGATACCTTCCTGACTATCATCCACAACAATCATTATTTACTACTTTAGGCTTGAAAAGCTAGGCATGTGCCTAGCTTTTCAAGTAGTGGACTGATCTTGGATCTCTTAGATTCCAAGATCAGCGAGAAGATCATCAGCATCAACATCATCAGATGGTGTAGCCAGCTTCTTTGCTGCTGGCTCATCCTCAGAAGCAGACTGGTCTTCTGCAGCTTCTTCAGCAACATCAAGACCTTCATTGTCTGGATCTTCAGCTAGGTCATTTGCAACTTCTTCATTGTTGCTCTTGACTTCTGCCATCACAGCTGCGCCAGTGTCCTTGTCCTCAGCTTCCGGCTTGTAGACAGGAATCTCATCATCATCTGGAATGTCGTCATTAGAGACCTTGCAGTACTTGTTGTAGAATGCAAGAATCTCTTCTGGAGTTGATGATGTGTAGTACTCATCATCAAAGCCCATAGCATCAACAGTCTCCTTTGTGATGGAAGGAATGTCATATGGCTTTGTTGAGAACACAATCTTGTCCCACACCTTCTTCTTGAAAGACCTCTCATTTGGCTGGCCTTCATTGAACGTCTGGACTTCTTCACCAACATGAATGCAGATGTCGACCGCACCTTTGCCATTGAACACTGGGGTCTTCAAAAGCTGCTTCTCAATCTTTGCACGAAACTCTTGGTAGAACTTCTTGTCATTGATGATGAGAACTTTGAACTTTCCAATGTTGCCATCATAGTTAGGATCATTCACACAGTAGACCGGAATTATTGCCTGGTACTTGCGACTGAGTTCCTTGTTCTTGCGGTTAGCTTCCTTATCTTTCCAGCCAGACTCCTTGAATGCCAAGAAGTACTTGTTTGCAAAGTCACAGACCTTGCATGCGTGATAGCGATCACCTTCAACATGGACATGGGGTGTCACCGGGCAAGTCAGCTCTTCTTCAAGAATTGGAAATCCCTTCTCAGGATCCTTCTTCCAGATTTGGTGAACCCAACGAATGATGTGTGGGTCATCACGATCATTCTTCGACTCACTGCTGAATGCCAGCAATCTGAATCGATAGTATGACTTCTCATCTGGACATGGCTTCAAAGACATCACAAGATTCTTCTTGGCTGTTCTCTGTCCAGCACTCTTTGACTTTTTGGGCAGTGAGCTCATAAAAGTACACATAGTTTCATCTTCTTTCTTTGTTTGTTTTGTTTTGTTGTTTAGTTGCTAGCTGAGAACTTCCCATCCAGCAAAAATATCTTATCAGCTTAGAGCAAGCCATTCTTTCCAAGATATCCATCCTACTCTCTGATTCCATGGCGCTTCTCATAGATGAGGGCATCAGTCAGAGCAATTGGATTGACTTTGAACTTCTTCAGCTGCAGAAATGCCTCATTGACTTCTGTGTTGTACATGTCATATCGGTCAGCTACAACTTTCAGCTCTTCTTTTGCAAAGTGGTCTAGCTTTGGAACTATCTTCCAGAAGTTTGGTATAGCAGCTAAGTAGTACTTTGAGATCTTTCCACTAGCATACCACCCAGCAAGCTTCTTCTCATTTATCAGATGTCGCATGAAGTCTTTAGTTGTGAACCACCCTTGCTCAATGCACTCATCAACTATGTTGTGCACTGACTTCATGAACCAAGAGAATATCTTCTTTCGCTTCTCATTGGTAGCTCCCCATGTCTCAAAAGCTGCTAGAGCTTGCTCACTGCAGAGCTCATCATCAAGCTTAGTCTCCGTTCCACCATACTCAGTTGCAAAGAACTTCAAGTAGTTGACTGGTGACAGACCATTAGATACAAATGCTCTTGCAAGCTTGTCAAAAGCTTCTCTGTGGTTCTCATATATGCACTTCGCAGTTATTCTCTCTAGTGGAAGCTTGAACTTCAAGTGAGGGTTGACTTCTTGTCTTGCCCACTTCCAGACTCTTGCTGCAAAGAGGCCATCAACGTCTTCTAGCTTTTGGCTAGTTTGCCTAGAGAGCTTTGAGTCTTGCTCTCTTTCTCTCAAAGTGTGTTGACTTTCTTGCATCGAGTGCATACTTCTTGTATCTCATTGCTTTCTAGACTCTTGTCAAGAAAGAGCCTTTGAAGATGTCTGGCTCAATCCTGAACAAGTACTTGAAGAAATCATAGATAGACATATCATAGTAGCTTAGGAAGTCTTCCATGAACTTTGCATTCTAGAGCATCTCTAAGATCTGCTTCTTCTAGGCGGTCAAGTCATTTGGATCTCGCATGAACATCGGATATGATCTCTAGAGATACTTGAGAATCTCATCATCTTCTGCTCGGTTGAAGAACTTGTCATTTGTGTAGAAGAAGCCATTTACATCACTGCTAGCTTGAGCAAAGAGATCATCTCTTGAAGATGGTGTCTAGTCTTCATCTTCTGTTTGTGCATGATAGTCAATTGGCTCTAGCAACTCATCTTCTAGAGCCTTCTTCTGCTTTCTAGATATTCGTTGCTTAGTCTTCTCTTTGAGAGTCAAAGGCCTATCTAGCTGCTAGTCTTGGTTTTCACTAGTCTTTCTCTTAGGTTTTCTCTTGAATGGCTTCTTCAGCAGATCTTTTGCTTTAGACACAATGTCTTTTACCGACACCTTCTTAGCTCTCTTGTCTTTGCTAAGCTTCTAGGCCGATTTCTTTGAAGTTGAGGTCTTAGTGTTTTTCATATCTTCTTAGACTATATCTTACTCTAGCCTAAGAAGAAACCTAATAGGAAATCTTAAAGCTGCTCAATGTCATCAACTGGAATGTCATCACTAGTTGATGCTAGGGATTGCATAACACCTTTGAGTCTAGAGTCAGCAGGCTCAGCATCTGGAAGATCATCATCAAATGTCTGGTCTACCAAGCACAGTGACTCAGGATTTATCTTGAATGACATCACTTTTCCAACTTGTCCGCCGAGGCGGTTCTTGAGAAGACGAGCTGAAATCAGACCATTCTCACGGTTGTCATCAGTCTGGTAGAGGGCCATCAAGAAGTCTGCCGTGAATGCTACACCTCTTGACTGCGAGATGTGTTCCATTCCAATGTTCTCATTGTTCATGCCTTCAGAGTTTGACTGCACAGCTGAGACAACTGGGCACCCCCATCTGTAGCTCAGTGCACGAAGCTTCTCACTGACTTCAAGACCTTCACTGAACATGTTGTCATTTGCTCTAGAAGATGATCCTTTCAAGAGATTAAGATAGTCAACAATCACCACATCAAAGTCATGGCCGGCATTCTTCAAGTTCTCAAGATAGACATCAATCTCATTGCATGTTATTGTCTTTGGAGGGAACTCCTTGACATACAGACGAGACCTTGGATGTTTCTCATGAAATGCTTTCACTTTGTCAATGACGGTGCTCTCATTAGCAGCGAGGCGGTTGATGTCTGAATGTGACAGATGAGCATCGAATCTGGTGCCATAGACATCTTCAGACATCTCAAGTGATATGACAACTACAGCTAAGTCTTGTGCTAAGAAGTTGACAGCCAGATTTGACAAGAACACTGACTTTCCAAGGCCAGCCTGTGCCATCACTAGATATAGTGAGCGGCCATCTTTCAAGAATCCACCATGGGTGTAGAAGTCAAGTGATGTCCACAATGTCTTAATCTTTGCTTCTGGATTTCTTATGTACTCCCAGTGCTTCTTCATCGCTGCTGGATCAAAGTAATCAAGACCAAGATCTGCATCATTGAATGTTATCTTCTGGACTCTGTCAAAGTTCTCAAGACACTTCTCAACAACCTGGCCATAGCTGTTTGGATCACGCTCTAGAAGTGTAGTGTTGTCCATCAGTGCTTCATAGAATGCTTTCCTTCTGATGAACTCTTTGAGATTCTGTGAGAGTGCTTCTTCTGAGACTCCATTGTCAACAGTTGCAACTTCTGCCAAGAGCTCATTGACTTCTCCAGCTTTTATATCTAGAGCTGGATTCTTCTCTCCATATTTCTGGACCATTGCTGAGATGACTTTGTTGCTAGGAACAGAGCCATACTTCCCATAGTACTTGAGCACTAGCATCAATATTGTGCTCATGTTCTTGACACTGAACCACCGCTGGTCAAACACACTAGAGAGTATGTTGAGCCACTTTCTGTCAACAAGTGCTTTCTTCAGAAGCAACTTCTCAATCATCTCATCACTGAAATCAAGATCCATATATGCAGTAGATGTTACTCACTTAGACAAAGAAAAAGAGATAGAGCTCATCACTCTACCTCATAGGCATAGGAACCACACCATGCACTTGAAACTGAAATCACCAGTCTTGGTATCCATTCTGGAGATATGGATTTGCAAACTGCCGCTGGTTAGGCATTGTTGCAGTGCTAGGCTTCACCACAGCGCTCTTAGGATCTCCATGTGTTGGAGCACCAGCCATTGACAGACTCTTCTTGACTTCTTGAAGCTGGGAAGTCATCTTAGCATTCTCAAATGTCAACTCAGATATCTTGATGAGATAGTCATCATTCTCTTTGCGAAGATCTTTTGCACTCTTCTTCAACTTGGCAATCTCGGCATTTGCAGCATCAAGAGCTTTCTTGAGATCTTCAACAGACTCTCTAGCACTAGAATCATTGCTCTTAACTTTCTTCAGAGCATCTATCTCTTCAAGGTAAGCATTTATGCTGTCAGTCATCTTTGCATTAGCTTCTTCAAGCTCAACACAGTGCTTCTCAAGTGTCTCTATCTTCTCTTTCATCTCAGAGCTAGTGGTGCTTGGAAGAATCTTAGCTACTAGCTTCTCTTCAGTGGCTTCTTCTCCAGCGAGAAGATCATCTAGCTCACTAGCATCTATGCTAGCCAGTGAAGTTGGACTAGTGCTCTCTGCTACATCAACAGGACTAAGATCATCGGATGCTGCTATTGTAGATCGTTCCCTCTTTTTCTTTGTCATGTGTATTCAATCTCCTGAAGATATTATATGGGAAAGTCAGCCATCAATCTCTTCTTCAATCTTGTCAAGCTCTTGTGAAGTAGCATTAGAGTACTTCATCACTTCTTGTGACTTCTTGTCAAAGTCTTCAAGAAAAGTGTCCCAGATCTTTCCATTTGACATAAGCTCTTTGTATGTCACACGCTTGTCTGACCATGACTTGCAGATGTATCCACCACGAACTTCTTCAAGAAAGCCAAACTTGACTGCATCTTCAACAAGACCATCATACTTTGAGAGCCCATTCTTGAAGTCAATGTAGACAACTGCTTCATAGCCAGGAACAACTACACGATTCTTGACGGTGAAGAACTTGAGCTTGTTTCCTTTGTACATGCCTTTGTTCTTGTCAACATCTTCGGTCTCAAACCCTGTCAAGAAGTCATCATTTGCCGACTTGATCAGCAGCTTCTCACACTGGACAATCAAGTGTGAAGCATACTTTATGCCTTCGCCACCGGCCATGTTCTTGATCTTTGATGGGAACATCTCTGGTCCAGAGAAGCTGTGGTTGATGCAGATGAGGCCAACATTTGATGTCACAACCTTCATCATCAAGCCACGAATAAGAGCATTGCGCATCTTTGCTGACATTCCTTGGTCAGCAACCATCTTGTCTTTCTCAAGGGCATCTTTGAGCTGCTTCTCTGAAGTCAATGCACCAAATGAGTCTAGAATGACAAGAGCTCGAATGTCATCATTGTTGTCTGGATCATCAAGATACTCACGATGGCACTGGTCAAACATGTCATACATCTGAGTCATCTTCACTGAGCAGTCTTCAATAGACTTCACTGGAAGATATGTCACTTTGTCAAGGTCAACTCCAGCATCTTCAAAGTTCCGTGTCAAGACTCCACCTTCAGAGTCAACGACAATGACACGGTCAATCTTTCCTTCTTTCAAAGCAGTGATAGCTGTCTGATAAGCAATCAGTGACTTGCCAGTTGAGTTCTCACCATAGAAGCATGTTATGCGGCCTTGAGGTATTCCATTGAATATAGATCCAGAGCAGATTCGATTCAATGCTAAGCTGTTAGTTGAGAGAAACTGTGAGACTTTTGCGAATGGAGAGTCTTTAAGAGTGTCAGCTCCAGTCTACTTGTTGATGTCTTTGAACAGATTTGCTATCTTCATTAGTGTTTTCCTTGTGCCTGTTAATTGTGATGATTCATCACAATTCAGATAGTACAACTTTAGGACATTGTCTTTCACGATCTTCTTTGATCTTCTAGCGCCTCTTGTCCCTCATAGCTTCAAATCCATACATGTCATTCTTGAGCGCAAGATAGTACATTGCTAGTCTCATCTAGATGTATCTTCTTGCAACTGAAGCACTCTTGTTCTAGAGCTAGTAGTCAACATCTTTTGTTATCCATGGACAGGTGAGTCCTTGGTTTCTCTTGTCAACTAAGTACTTCCACACTTTGTTGAGTCTCTCGGCTCCAACCTTTCCAGGATCTCTAGTGCCTCGCTTGTGGTACTCAATCTCACGCTTAGTCATGACACTGTGAGGATGCCGTCTAGCAATTCCTCTGACAACTTTCTTCAGCTTCAGTGTGCTTATCCTGAACATGAGATGGTCTCGAATGAGCTCAAAGTAGAATCTCACCGGATCATATCTAGAGAACTCTTCTGAGAAAGCAACATCCGTGTCAATGTCTAGCTAGAACTGCAGGAAGAGATCCCTCATCTTGCTTATGATTGATGGACTGAATCCTTCTGAGTAGTTCACAAAGTTGTATTCACCATACTTTCCATCACTAGACAGTGCAGCAAAGTGTATCTTTGGACTGTTCAATGACTGCTTGTAGAAGTATATGCACTTCAAGAGCTTCTTTGGTCTTCTAGTAGGTGACTATGGCATCAGACTATAATGTACATCTCAGTTTCTAGCAACTTCAACATTGTCAGGAAACTCATTCTCTGAGAGTGGATTTATTCTCCAGTAGATTGGATCTTTGTATGGATACAAGCTGCACTGCTCATTGACTTTCTCATAGTAGTCACCACTCGTCTGCAGTGGCTCATCATAGACACTGAGCATTGAGCTCTCTTCACTGTATGGATCAGGTCTCAGCTTTGGAAGATGGCTAGAGAGATAGACTTCACTTGAGATGTATCCGGATATGTCTGTGTGGTAGTGTGGAACTATCAGCTCATTGTCAACACTCATGATGAAGCCAGTCATGTCTGCACACATTGGAACTGCATAGAATCCAAAGTCAATCATGTTGATTGGCGGAACTCCATCATATATTGGATCAGCACTAGTGTTTGGAACTTCTACTGAGATGTCAGCTGTGACAGTCTCTGGAAGCATGACAGACACTGATCTGTCCGGATACTTTGCCTAGAAGTCATCAATCTAGTCAGGTCTCAGGACATGAATGACATTTGAGAGCACTTCTTGCTAGTAGCTAGAGATGATTGTTGGCTAGCGAGCCTTGAACTGCTCCATTCCAGCGAACAGAAATGTCTTGTATGTGAACTGGAAAGTTGAAGTGATGAGATCATCTGCATCTGAAGCTAGCTCATCTGGGTGCTCCTCAGTCACTGTGTCTTGCATCACAATCTAGTTGTTCATCTTGATGCCTTCATACTTTGGATGCTCACAGCTCACAAACACATCACTGTTGAAGAACACCATGAAGTTAGATGCAATCTTGTCAATGTCAGCTTGGAACTTCGCTATTATTGACACCTCATAGTTGATGTCAATTGGCACTGGTGCCATCAAGTGGTAGCGTCGAGACTTAGGTCCAAGCTCATACTTGACTTCATTGTTGAGATTGTTGAGGCGCTCACCATTTCTTGAGTATCCAGTGCGGTTTATTGCGATCATTGGAACTTTGTAGTTTCCCTTGCGCTCTGGATTCTCAAGACCTTTCAGTATTCTAGATCTCTATCCAAGAACACACTAAACAAGTATCTCTTTCTTCTCACCATTGTCCAGTGTGCGCTAGATTCTTATGTTTGAGAAGACTCGCTTGAAGAGAAGTGATGCTAGAGCTAGCTCTTGGTTGTAGCTTTGGAATTCCATGGTAGATCCTCATGTAAGTTGTGCTTCAGTCAAGATGTGGAACTCATAGCCTTTAGCTTTTGCAAGAGCTTTAGCACTCTCCCACTTGCAGCAGTTGACTAGCCAAGTAGCTTGGTCTTTTGGATTGCTCTTGCTCTTTGGAGGCTTAGTCTCAACTTCAGACTTGACTTCAATCCACACGGTCTTCTTGAAGTTTCCAACTCGAAGAACTGCCGTGAAGTCAATGTAATATCTTCTGACTTTGTTGTGGACTCGGTCAAAGTACTTGATTGCCATTGGCTCATATGACCATGCTAAGACATTGTCATTGCCATCTAGATATCGCATGCACAAGTACTCTAGCTGAGACTTGTACTCTGGTACTGTAGAGCCTAGATACTTCTTTGGATTCTGGACTAAGTACTTTCCAGTCTTTGCATGAGAGTACTTTCCACGTTTGTTCTAGCTAGCAATGTGTACCATATCTTTCTCTCTATACTTATCAAAAAAGCCCAGCACACCTCTTCTTCAGCATCTTAGACCCAATTGCTGCTGCAGTAGTTGGCTTCTTCTCTAGTGGGATCTTAGGCTCTTCTTTCCAAAGTCCATTCAGTGTCAGCCACATCTTCATCTCAAGCTTTCCAAACACAAGATGGTCGAGCAGCTTTGTGTTTGCAAATATGTCTGGTCTGTTCTTTGCAACCACAATCTCATTTATGTCTTTCTGCTCAGTGTCTTTCCTGAACCATCTCAAGAACTTCACATCACGATCTTCTCTTCTTATCAACTTCATCATTGAAGCAATTCCAGCGACATCATTGTCGAATGACACAACTAGCTCATGTGATGGCCACCGCTGCTTCAAGATCTTGAGTTGGTAGTCTGTTATAGCTTTTGTTCCAGATGCAACACCATTCTTGACAAAGAGACTGTCATAAACACCTTCAAAGATGAATATCTTCTTGTAAGATGGATCAACATTGTCTATTCCATATATGAGCTTTCTCTTGTCTTTTGGAAAGATGTACTTCATTGAGCCATGCTTCAAAAAGTCATTAGTCTGCCAATATGCATCAACACCATTTATCTTCCATGGAATAAGAATGTACTCATCACCAGTAGTAGTGTTGTAAGTTGAGTAGAGTGGCTCTCTCAAGAATGGTGCATCTAGCACTAGTCTCTTCTCGAGATATGCTTTAGCTCTCTCGGACAGTGGCTTCTTCCACTCAGGATCTAGCTCACGCTTGAAGTTGAACACATTTGGCTCATCACTTCTCTTGACACCAAAGTCAACTGAGAGAGCATTGCTCAATCCAGACTTCAAGAACAGCTTGAGATACTGCCGCTTGAGGTCTTCAAATGCAGTTGGACCTGCTAAAGCTTCAAGAAACTTGAGACCTGTGAATGATGTGTTGCAGTTGAAACAGAAAAATGAGCAGTCAGTGCTAGAATACCACCAACCACGTTTCTTGGTTAGAGACTTTTTGGAATCCCCACAAAAGGGGCATCTGAAATTGTATCTTCCATTCACATTCACATATGGTCGTGGAAGATAGTTGAGAATGTTCTCTCTCAAGAACTCTAGATGCTCATAAGTCAGCATAGTGATATTCTATTCACTTGAAGAACATCAAGTCATCTTTCTTTCCAGGTTTCTCTTTTCGCTTCAGCAAGTCGGTCAAGAGCACATCAAGAACTTCAAGATTCTTCTCAGTGATAGTTATGAATCCACCAAGTTCCCAAGCTTTGAGCAAGATTGTGTTGTATGTGTTGTCAACTAAGTTGAATGTCAACACTGAAGTTGAGTCTTTTGTCTTTATTCCAGCAAATGGAGTTGATGCTAGCAGCTTCTTCTTGTCAGCTGCTTTAGCTGCTTGGAACACTTTTATGAGTCTAGTGTTAGAAGTGCAGACAACAGTCTTGAAGTCTTTGGCATCTTTTGGCTTGAACCTGAGCTCTGCTATGTTGAACTGCAGAAAGATCTCTAGATCTTTCTTGTTGTGCTTGAGCTTAGTCCAGATCTCGGCACTTTGTCCTTGTGCCTCAAGAGCTTTCTTTCCAGACTCCTTTAGCTGGTCTATCAAACTAGCTGCCATGTCAAGTTCACTGCTTCAAGAGAGTGTTGTATATGACTAAGTCAAAGTAAGATCCACTCTTTCCAACAAGCTTCGCTTTGCTGACTAGCACATTTAGATTCATCAAAGATATCTTTATCTCTGGAACTTGCACAGCATTGAACAAGTTCAGTCGCTCAAGATCAAGAATTATCTTTCTCTCTCCAATAGCTCCGTTTGTGACTAGTCCAAGCTTTGTTGTTATCTCATTGTTGAGTGCTGTCTCTTTGTTGCCAAGTGTTGCAAAGACTGAGTTCATCTCCATGTCATCTCTAGTCTCAATGTAGACTCTGACAGTCTTTGAGTCTGAGAACATGAATGCATGGCTGTTGATTCGCTTTATCAGATCACTAGTAGTTGTGAACTCAAAGACTGGAGTCAAAGTGGTCTCAACTTTCTTTGAGATCCACTTTCCAATTGTTGCTTCATTGCAAGTTCCATACTTTGTCTTGAACTTCTTTGACTCAAATCTCAGAAATGGCACATCAAATGTGAACTTGAGCTCAGAGTAGTCACCTTCATGGACATCTTTGACTGTCTGGAGAATCTTGTTGAACATTGCAAGACTCTCAAGACAGAACTCAATTGGTGTCTCTGAAGTTACACAGTTGCTTGTCAGCTCGCACCTAGCAATTCGATCACGAGCACCATATATCTCAAGGGCTTGTGGTCCAACTAAGACTTTAGCTGAGTCAACTATCTTGACTGCTGACTTCATGACTTCACACAGCAAGTTGAAGTCATTGACTGATATCTGCTGTTTTGCCATATAGAAATAGCTTATGTGCTTAGAAGCTCTGACATCCAGCTAGAAGCATACTCTCTCAACTCCATAGCACTCTGCTTGAACTTCATGTTTCTGCTTAGAGCTTCTTTGTTGTGGATGTGCTTGCTCAGAAGATCATTGATTGCTACTAGAGGAAGCTTCTTCTTGCTCATTCCAGTTGCTTCATAGAGATTCACTGTAGCAGACTTTCCATAAGTCCACTTCAAGATCTTGAATATTGCATAGCAGTCTAAGCTCTTGTGGGTCACAAACATTATGTTCTTGAAGAAGCTCTGGTGCTTTGTGCTCTTTTTGAAGAGCTCATTGAATATCTCAACCAGCACTTCATTGAACTCTAAGTCATCTAGCTTGATGTCTTGCTCTCTGAGAACCCACTTCAATGATGGTGTGTTAGTCAATGCACTGTCAAGGGCTGCTGGAAAGATGTCTTTCTTTGTCTTGAGCTCCAAGACCGAATTGTCACATGGAAAGCAAGATCCGATGACTACCAAGCATCTTGGATCATCTATGCTCCATGGTCTTGACAATGATGCTATTCTTCTCAAGATAGACTCCTTGAAGAACTTCTTCAGCTTTGATCTCGACACATCTGAGCTGAAGAGATAAGTTCCATCTGCTTGTCTGGTGAAGCAATGGCTAAACTCTTCAAAGAACTCGGTGAATGCAAGATCAAGAAGATTCTTGTAGTACAAGAAGCTGATCTTGAGAGAAGATGCCATGGTCTTGCTTAGTCAGCAGTCAGCTTGAAGTCAGCAATAGGTGCCGAGAACTTCTTTATTGCTGAGGTGAGAATTGTCTTTGATATCTCTGAGTTGCATGCTTTCACATCTGCTACAATAGCTTTGAGCTTTGGCAGAACTTCTTCTATAGCATTCAACTGCTCTTCAACTGCATCAATGTTCATTGTTGTCATCTCCGGTTTCTTTGGCTTTAGCCTCTGCTGCTTGCTGCTTCAGATATTCATCTTCTATTCTCTTGAGCTCAGCATCAATCTTGTCAATGTCAAAAGACTCAATGGTTGGATCAAGACGAGCTAAGTCAATGAGCATAGCTTCTATGACTTCAACTGCTTTGTCGCCTTCTTTCTCTTTCAGAAAGTAGTTGACAATGTTGAACTCAAAGAGATCTTTAGATATTGTTCCATCTTTGTGGACAGCACAGAGAAAGTTGATCGGTGAGAAGCCATAACAAGCATTCTTGTCATTCTCATAAGCTTTGCTTCTGTTGAGAATCTGAGAGTCACAGACATATCGAGCATACTGAGGCAGCTTCAAGTCTTTTCTCTCTATGAGCTTTCTGTTCAGCATCAAGTACTTGTGCCGATAGTCATCATTCAGGAACTTAGTGTATTTCTTGACAAATCCCATGACTAGATGATACTAGCTTAGACCTAGATTGTGGTAAATAATCTTCATCAAAGTGAAGCTAAGGTGATCTAAATGGAACTTCCGCTGAATCCACAACTAAATGTCAATGACAACTCTAAGACCGATGAGTCTTTCAAGCAGCAAGGGACTACGGTCAACTTAGGAAGTGGTGCTACATACAACTAGAACTGCGGAAATGAGCATTCAACTCCTAAGAACATAGCTCTTTGGGTCTCTCTGCTTTGTGACTTTGTGATTGTTGTCTTTCTTCTCCATGGCTTCAGCAAGATGTCAGATCGTCTAGAGAGATTTGGACAAGATGCGGAAAAGACTCACAACCGCATTGAGCAGCAGTCTAGAGAGTACATGAAGCAAGCAAAAGAAGGGACAATCTGGCTTCTCAGAGATGACATCAACAAGTCTATAGACTTCTATGAAGCAACAAAGACTATAACTCAGAAGCAGTACAAGCGTCTGAAAGATGAGTTTGACTACTACAGCTCAATTGGCGGAAATCATGATGTAAAAGACAGATGGGATCTATTCTGCACCAAGATATTTGGGCTAGGAGAGATAAAGATGGTGAGCTCTCAGCCAACTGGCAAGAAGTGAGATTCACTTGCTCTCAAGCAGCATCTGCTCAATAGTCTTGCAGCCAACAAAGTTCTTTCTAGCTTTCTTTGTCTTTGAAGTGTAGAAGCTTGCCTTTGGACAGCCAGCTTTCTTGAAGAAGTCTTTTGGCACTAGCTTGTAGATGTACACTCCTAGCTTCTGCCAGCACCACTTCTAGTTGAGTGAGAATGCTCGCTCTGTCTTGTTGAACACTCCTTTGACATCAACCTAGATCTCAAATTCCTAGAGCTGTGACTGCTCTCTAGTGAGCTTGAACTCTTTAGCTAGCAGTGGAAACTTGCTTGGATTGAACTTGATCATGAAGTCTGGAGAATACACATGCTCTCTGAACAGACATCGCTTCTTGTTGTCAACATTGATGTAGTCAACCGCATCAAAGAGCTTCAGTGAGCTTGGCTGGTAAGAGTAGTCAATGACAACTCCAAGCTAAGCAGCTTCATTGAGCCAGTTGAGTGTGTCAATCTCTTCATTTGAGTCACACATGAGCTTCTAGTTGTGGAACTAGTCAAAGTACTCTATCTGCCGTCGCTTGTTCTTGCCCATAGAGATAATCTACAGCCTAAGACTCAATTCTCAGAGAACAGATCAATTATCTAGTCAAGCAGCCATGGTGGAAGACCAGCTTCAACTGTCATCATCACAATTGCCTTCTCTGGATTGTCTCTCGAGAACTATGTGTCATAGTGCGAGCAGATGTTGAAGCAAAGTTGCCTTCTAGCTTCTTCTAGCTCTCTAGCTGTGAACTTCTCGGTCATCTCAGATATCTTATGAAGCTGTTGCTCACTTGTGGGATCTTCTCTAAGAGCCAGAAGTACAGCAGCTTGTCATCCATCCGCTCTAGCTCAATGTAGTTGTCTAGCACTATCTGGCGAACTGCAGAGTTTGTGTGCATAGTGAGATACCGTCTTATCATGAATCCAGCAGCATCTTTGAAGTGCTCACTCTGCACATGCTTCTTGTAGAGATCAAGTGACTTAGTAGTCAAGATGTTCTTGAGAACATCAAACAGCATTGTGCTCTTGTAGTTTCCTGCCATGCTTAGATCCTTTTGGCTTAGAACGCAAGCTCATAGAGCATTGTGGAGACCATCTCTGCTTCCCCATCGATGCCAAGATCCGCAAGCTCTCTCATCAGTGGAAGATCACTTGCAAACCATCTGTCTTCAGCACCATCCTCTACTCTGACTGTGATCCTATCCTTAGATTTCTCTATGCACCATGGAAGCTTTGTCTTTCCTCTAGCCTTTGTGTGAGAGTTGACTTGAGCTGGCAGCTCCATGAACTTCTTGAAGCTGAAGGTCTCTCCACCTTCATCTTTGAAGCGCTCTAAGAACTTTGGCCAGACTCTTGCTACTTGCTTGGTGTACTCTTGCTCTGCTTGGTCAATGTCAATGCCAGCTAAGTCCAGCTTCACTTTGAGCTCACTAAAGCTAGCCGATGAGTTGAAGATATTTGAGATCTCTCTCATTCTCTTCATCTCAGGTGTTGGCTTAACTCTCTTCACTTCAACTATCTCCTCAACTTCAATAGCTTCCATACTTCTTGAGAGCTGTCACCATCGCAAAGAACCCTACTTCTTTGTCAATGACAACATTCAGCTGGTAGAGAAGCTCTGACATCTTCAGCACCCCATCAGCGCTTCTCAATATTCCATTGTCAACTACATAGTTGAAGAAGGTTGATCCAAACTCAACATAGTCATTGATCTTGTCTTTGCTTCTCATGTAGAGCTGGCGGACTTCAAGGAGATTTGCAGTGCTTGTTGTCTTCTCGACTAGCTCTTTGACAAAGTCTTCTTTTCCAGCATCAGCAACACTGCTCATCTTGACAACCAGCTCACCACTGCTAGAGCAGAACTGGAGATAGTTGATGATTCGCCTGCAGTCAGGATAGTATCCAAATGACTCCTCAATGAATGCCTTCAAGCTGTCTTTTGTGTACTTGATGCCTTCACTGTCAAGAATCTTCTTCACATGGATCAAGAGATCTTTCTTGTCAAACTTGAGTGGAATTATTGGGCATCTAGACAGAATTGCTGGAATGACTTTCTGGTAGTTTGCGGTGAGCAAGAATCGTGTGTCAGACTGTGCAGACTCTATCAATGTTCTCAGGCCTTTCTGGAAGTTGTTGTCACCTGTTGAGCTTGCAGAGTCTATCTCATCTAGAATGACTATCTTTATCTTTCCATCAATAGTCAGTGCATTGCAGAACTCAGCAACTTTAGTTCTCAGCACATCAACTGTGCCTTCAGTTGCACACTTGACAAAGAGGACTTCAGCATCAAATGCTTTTGCAAGTATCTTAGTCAATGTAGTCTTTCCAGATCCTTGCAGACCAAGAAAAGTGCAGTTCTGGAGAGTCTTTGACTTTATCATGTTCTTGAAGTACTCTTTCAAGTCGGCATTCAAGACATAGTCATCAATGTCAGTTGGGCGATACTTGTCTACCCAGAGAACTCCTACATCATTTGCATTGTCATCTACCATACAATCCAGATTCTACCTCTGTAGATGTTGTCTAGACTCAAAATGCAGCATCTAGATGTGCTGCATTCTCTAGTTGTCTCTCTAGACTCTAGCTTCAAGTCAGATTATCTCATCACAGATGCCAAACTCAAGGCACTGCATTGGATCAAGATAGAGCTTGTCATCTTTGAGCATGTCAGCAAGCTTCTTCTTAGGAATCTTTGTGTGGTGAGCATATATCTCAAGAATCTTGTTGAAGTGCTTGACATTGTTCTCAGTCTCACGCTTCAGCTGCTCAAAAGTAGTGAAGCTAGCACCAGAGCATCCAAGATGGAGAAGATGGTCAGCATACTTTGACATGCATCTGTGGTCACCATACACTGCAAGAAGTGATCCAGCAGAGTAAGCACACCCAAGGACATGGGTCACAATCTTGATTCCTTGCCTCTTTGCCATCTCAAGAACTGAGAGCATTGCAAACAGCTCTTTAGCTTCTCCTCCATAAGAGTTGATGTAGATGTTGATCACTGGATCTTTCTCAGATGCCAAGTGGTTGACTAGTGTGATCAATATTGGAACAACATCTGTTGATATTGTTGAGTCAAACATCCCAAAGATGTACACATTGCCATCATCAGCAACAAAGTTCTTAGGCTTCTTGTTGATGCACTCTTCTAGATCTAGTGTCTTCATGCTCTATTTTGTATGGTGTTAGGTGGCCGATATTGTCTCGGATGGAGCAGTCTCAGATGGTGGCAGTTGGTTCAAGCCAGCGGCCATAGCACTCTCCTTCTCTTGGATGAGCTTTGCTAGATTTGACTCTGGTGGAACTGCTAGTCCCCACTTCTGCCTGAACTTCAGCTCATTCTCCAAGAACTGCTTTGACAATATTGACTTTCCAACAGAGAAGTGCATGAGATCTTTTCTGACAACAACACCAAGCTTCAATCCCTTCATCATTGCTTGCATGCTGATGTCCGTGTCATAGAAGTCAAAGCTTCCAATCTCTGGATCAAACTTCACAGATGGATCTTCTATGACTTTCTTTGTGAAGACTATGCACAGTCCATCAATGCATGCAACTTCATGGTCTCCAACTTCTGGAGAGTGCTGGGAGAACCAAGACATCTGGTTTCCAAGCTCTCCATGCATGACGCATCCCCATCTCTTGTCAGGATTCAGTCGGCTAGATGTGAACCAGTTGAGAGGGCTCTGTGATACATTCATAGTAGCGGTGCCACAGAGTCCAATGATGTCATACTTCCCAGCAACTTTCTCTATGTGGTTGATGAATCCTTCTAGACCAAATGACACATCAGCATGCATGAACACCATGTAGTCAAAAGAAGTGCCACGAGGTCCTCTCTCTAGATCTAGATAGCTGTTGTACACCTCAGCCAGTGGCTTCTTGTTGCTGTCAATGTATGACATGCTTATGTCACCAGCTCCAGCGGCTTCAGCAAACTTCTATGGTGGCATCTTGAAGCTTTGGTCACCAGACACAATCACAAACTTCCATCTTGACATGCTCTCTTCTCCTCTCAGTCACCGGCTAGTATAGCTTCAACAGCATCATCAACGCTGTCTTCGGATGTCTCTTTGACCTGGATCCAACGTCTAGCTTCTAAGTGCTTTCCAGCTAAGTTGACAATCTTGTTTGTTGAATCACTGACAACTCTGAAGTTTGAGGCTTCATTTGCATTCAGCTTCACCCACTGCTTCTGGTAGATCTTGTCTCCATCATACTTCACTTGCATGTCACCAATTGTCACTACCTTTGGCTTGGTCTTTGGCTTAGGAGCAGCTTGGACAGACACCATCTGTGGTCCATCACTTCTGTCTGAGACTTCTGGGAACATAGCAGCCTGGTATTTGGCATTTGGCAATGGAGATGCTGTTGGCTGCAGTGCTTGAGGAGGAACAGCAGCTTGTGGTGGAGGATTTATCTCTCTGACAATCTTTGCAACTTGGCCACATAGACGATATTGGCCAAGTATCATCTTGAGCTCTTCTGGTGTAGAAGCCTCAACTATAGTTGCTCTCTCCATCTTGACCGGCTTGAGCTCAGTTGTGCCATCATCTTTCAGATCTTCATCAAAGATCTGGAGCTCAAACTGCCGCATGACTTTGTTCTTTCGCTGCTCATCTATGAGAGATACTGCAGCTGGTGCTCTAGACACATTGCTGCTAGGTGCTCCAATGCTGCTCTCTTTTATCTTAGTGTTATCACTATCTGCCATCTTGAAGACCTTCTTTAGCCAATTCAAAAACATCCACGATACTGCTCCTGTTGCATCATATCTTCTATATTTTATGGAAAGATCGCATCATTTGACTGATATGTGGCTGATTCCACCAGTCTTCTCAACAACCATCAGATGGTCAAACGCATCTGGAGAGACTTCCTGTCGGTGAGTTATGACATAGACACTTTGGTTCAAGCTCTTAGACATCTCTTTTAGCAGATCTAAGACACTCTCAACCGTCAAGCTGTCAATTGCGCTGTCAAAGTACTCATCAAGAACTAAGATGTTAGAGCTCAGACCATTTCTAGCTGACATGAAGTCTCTGAATGCAAATGATGTTGCAACCATAGTCTTCATCTTCTCACCAGCAGAGAAGTTGCCCCACTCACACTTTCCAGATGGAGTCACAAACTCAAAGTCCATGTCTTCATCAAACTCAACATAGAATCCCGCACCAAGCTTTGTCAGATAAGTCTTTATCTTGTTGTTCAAGAGGACTACGAGATCTTTTATGACAAACTTCCTCAAGGTCTCTTGTGAGACAATGCTCTCAGCCAGCTCTAGCTTCTTGTGCTTGCTTCCAAGCTCATCAAGCTCAGTGGTCTTCTCTGAGATCTTCTTCTTGCTGTCTTCAAGCATCTCAAGCCATGGATTCTTCTCAGCTTTTGCCTTAGCTAAGTCGCTCCTCAAGCTCTCTGCTCTAGACTCAAGTCTAGCTAGAGCAGCTCTTGCATTACTCACTTCAGCATTCACTTCTCTCAGCTTTGCTCTCAGCTTAGACACCATAGACTCATCATCGGCTATTGCTGCATCAAGAGACTTCTTCTCGCCTTGGAGCTTTGAAGATGCAGCATTGAGCTTTGCTATCTTCTCATTTGCTTCAGAGATGTCTTTCATGCAAGTGTCAAGACTGTAGTAGTTCTTGAACACCGTCTTGCAGTCATCACAGAGCTTCTCGAGCACTTCAGCATGCTTTGCAACTGTCTTCTCACTAGCAGCTTTGCCAGTCTTGAGCTTGTGGATTCCAAGATCACACTTTGAGATCTTCTGGACTACTTCCATCTGTCTTCTTCGGAATCCAGCAACTTTCTCATCTAGCTTCTCAATTGCATCTTCTATCTTCTTCACTACAGCATCATTGCTTGACACTACAGCGCTTCTTCGCTTCTCTAGATCTGCTTCTGCACTCTTGACCGACTCATTCAGCATCTTCAACTTGGTCTCATGCTCAGCTTTGTAGCTCTCAAGCTTCTCAGTGTAGTCATCAACGCTCTTGCTCAAGCCCATCAAGTAGCTCTGCTTAGCTAGAATGTCTTTGCTGAGATCTAAGATGTCACGATGGACTAGCTTCCAGATGTCTTCAAACACTCCAATGTCAAACAGCTTCTCAACAAACTCTTTCTTCTCTGCTTTCTTCAGAAGATAGAAGTTGTAGTTCTGGTCAGCTGTCAAGAGAATTGTCCTCAAGAAGATAGCTGGATCACACTTCAAGATGTCACTCTCTATCATCTCTTGTGTCTCAGCAATGCTTGACTTTGTGATGTCTTCTTCTTCACCACCATCTCCAAGCTTCTTCAACTCAAGAGCTGAAGCTTTCTTTGTGATGCTTCTTGCAATCTTGTAGCTAGTGCCATCTACATCAAGCCAAAGCACTACTCTCAAGTCTCTGCTGCTAGCCTGCCGGTTGATGATGTTCTCATTCTTCATCTTCCCAGGCATCTCGCCAAAGAGTGCATAGAACAGACTCAAGAAAGCTGTTGTCTTGCCAGCACCATTCTTCTGTCCAGGAAAGTCATTGTTGACACCTTGGACTAGAGTCATGCCATCTTGGGCAGCAAAGTCAAAGACTTCACTCTCAAATGACATGAAGTTGCTCATCTCTATTCTCTTGAACTCAATTCTCATAAGCAAAGTCTCTTGTCATCTCATCATCCACAGTCTACCTCAACACTTGTGTGGTTGACCACTCCATCTTCATCCCACTTTGCAGAGAGCACAATTGCTGCATTTCTCAAGAAGCACTCGGTCTCTACATTGTCTACTACACCAGGAACAAGCCACTCAGTAACCTTGTCTTCTAAGTCCTTTGCAATCATCCTTCTAGTCTCTAGAGTAGCTTGCTCATATATGTATGTCAACAAAGTTGAGTATGCTAGCAAGAAGACCGCATCAGCAGCACTGAAGTCATGGAAGTTCACTCTCTTCTCTTGCATGTGAAGAAACTACTAGCTTAGAGCCAATTTGCATAGTTGTCGTTGGTAAATACTTGAAAATCGCTTAGAAAGTTGGCATAAATGGCTACAAAGACACTTAAACTCATTACAGAAGCACTTGATCCTGCTGAGATGATCGTCTAGAAGCAAGATCCTACAAAGCCTAGGACTATGAAGTTTCGTGGTCCATTCATGATGTGTGAGCAGAAGAATGGAAATGGCCGCATCTACAAGTATGAGGACATGAAAGCTGAAGCTGACCGCTTCACAAAAGAGATGATCAATGAGAACAGAGCACTGATGGAGCTAGAGCATCCAAGTGTCAGTGTCATCTAGCCTGAGAGAGCTTCAGCTAGAACACTCTCGCTTGAAGAAGACAAGAATGTCTGGATCGGTGAAGGCATAATCCTCTGTTCAGACGAGAAGTTTGGGATCAAAGGAACTCCTTGTGGAGACATCTTAGCAGCACTCACTAACTATGGAACTAAGTGGGGAGTGAGCTCTAGAGCTGTTGGTGAAGTTGATGAGAGCACTGGAATTGTCAAAGAGTTCCATCTCATCTGCCTTGACACAGTCCTTGAGCCAAGCATCTAGAACTTTGTGACATCTGATGGCAATCGCTTTGTCAATGGAATTCTTGAGTCAAAGCAGTTTGTGTGCGACATACATGGAGAGCTTCTTGAGCAGAAGTACAATGCATTTGAGAATAGGATCTCAAAGCTGCCAAACACTCACATCTCTTCAAAGAAAGCTGAAGTGCTTGGAGCCGCAGTGCATGACTTCTTGGAGTCATTGGTGAGATAACAACATTAAACTGAAAAAGCATTAGCTATGAAGAAGCAATACACAAAGAAGCAGATTGTTGAAGCAATCAACTACTGGAAGAAGCAGCTCAATAGCAAGGAGCTGGATGAGTCATCTAATGCGGCAAAGAGAGCGTTTGAAGCTGCGATCGCAAAGCTGCCAAAAGAAGAGCAAGACTTTCTCTTCAATGGCAGCTTTTCAGGAAATGCACTTGCTGAAGGAACAGACTTCAGGTTGACTACATACTTCACTTTGACACTCACACCTGAGATCTTCTAGAACATTGGATACAAAGCATTTGACATTCCAATCTATGCTGAAGGAATGGTAGACAATGCACAGACTGCGGTGTTCTTCAAGAAAGGCTAGCAAGACAAGTTTCTTGCTGACTTTGCAAACTTGTGCAAGACAGACAAAGAGCTCTTCTATGGCTTGAAGTATGGACTTCTATATATTGATGATGGAAAAGAAGAGTGGGTGACTGAATAGATTGAAGGTGAATTTAGTGATCATCCAGAGATTGAAAAGCTATGCAATGATCCATCTTTTGAGTGCATTTTCTTCAGAGTCTGCTGCCCAAGGTTTGATGATGAGCCAGGTGATGCTTCTTCCGAGCCACTGGTGAAGAAGGTCTGCCAGCTAGCTGGAGTCAAGCCTCTGCCAAAGAGCTAGATAGACAAACTGATCGAGCTAGAGCGAGAGGTTGAAGATGAAGACGATGACAACTATGAGGAAGATCAGCGCTTCAAGTGGAACAAGTTCTTCTAGAAAATTGGAGCTTAGGCTGATGGAGCTGATCTCATTCGCAACAATTAGATTGGTTCAGTCTCAGGTCGTGTCATATCCAAAGATGACTATGACTATACTGAGTTTCTCAGAAAAGCAAAAAGCAAGAGAGCTGACATTTCTAAAGTCAGTCAAAACTGGTCTAGATTCTCAAAGTGTCTGTGCATAAAGTTCTCAAGCTTCTCCAATCATCGTCCACTTCCAAGTGAGGTGGTCAATGCATATGAAAATCTAGCTGAGAAGATGTCAAAGGCACTTGGGAAATTCTCTTGGTTTGCTGGGCCATATGTCTTTAGATGGGCTAAATAGCGTGGGCCGGGTGCTGAAGATGTGATTGCATTCTACGCATTCATCTTCGCCGACAACTTTCCAGAGACTTGGTTCCATTGATGTGAATCTTTCACAGAAGTTGCAGAAGAAAGCTGCTAGATTCTTCTAGCAGCTTTTCTGACTATTTAGAGATGGCTTCTTAGGGTAAATAGTATTCAATATGGCAGTAAGACAAGACTCCCTCAGTGAAATCAGATACATAAAGCGCCAGAATCTTGAGCAAGAAGCTCGGGTAGTTGGCAACTACTATCGTGATCTCATAAGGTCTTATGGAATTGACTGCACTTACTGGAAGCTAGACACAAGAGAGTTCACCAACTACAAAGGCATCATTGATGAGAACACTAGGCTTCTCCACGCCTATGGCTATGACACAACTCCAGTGTATGACTGCTCAGCATCAATGATCACCTACATGGAAGTTGAGACTGACATCCTCTAGCTGCAGAAGTGGGGAATGAATCCTAATGTCACTACTACCTTCTACTTTGACAGTGGAGACTTTCCGTGTGCTCTTGCAGCAAAGTGTGGCTAGCTAAAAGAGTATCCAATTGAAGAGACTGACATATACTGTGAAGTTCCGGAGTGCACAAGTGCATTCATTGAGCGGGATGGAGAGCGAGTCTATCTGTCATCATATGAGTTTCCATATGAGCTAGGCCTTGGGTGGAACTAGTTCTACAAGTGTGGAGTCCTCTCTGGAAAGTTCTAGGCTATACTGACCGGCTATGATCCAGACAATCTCAGCACTGAGTACACAATGGTCTGTGATCCATATGAGCATGTTGACTTCAATGTGAAGTTTCCTGTCAACAGTGATCTCTATCGCTCAATGAAGAGGACTATTGAGAATGATGACTACCTTGAGACACTTGTGTACTTGACATACAAGATCACAAAAGTCAAAGTTGGAGAGATGGAGACTGGAGAAGACATCAACAAGTTCTACTTGACTGGAAAGCTCCATGGAGGTGTCTTGTTCTTTGACACTGACATGCTTGGAAAGTACGCTGAGAAGATCCACCCAATGGTTGGTGACATTGTTGAGATTGACTTTCCTGATGACAAGAATCGAGAGAAGTATGAGATAACAGAGTGCTTTGACAAGCAGATGACTCAAGATGGCATCAACCCACTTCTCCACAAGTATGTCTGGAAGTGCAAAGCAAGAAGATACATCAACTCTTATGAAGAGGGAGCTCCAGCATCTGAGCTTGAAGGAGATGAGCGAGTTGAAGAGATGCACAAGCTAGATTAGACAGTCTCTGAGCAAGTTGCAGAAGATGCTTCTATGTATCCAGACAATGAAGATGCTGCATATGGTGGCTATGATGGAGTCATTGACAGGTATGACAAAGATGCTCCAGGTCCAAAGCATGAGAAGTATGACTTCATTGATGATGGCACAGCAATTGACTTGCACAAGTTTGCATGTGGAAGCAAGCTAGTGACAAATGGATATGAGCTTCTCTTCATTGATGTCCATGGGGATGCATACCAAGTCACTACAAACTCGCTAGACCTTCCATACAAGCATGCTCTGGTTGAGCAGGACTTGAGATGGCTGAAAGCCTCTGACTCCTGCATAGCATTCATAAATGTAGAAGGTGAGTCTACAAAGATTGCTGTAGACTATGAAGCTACAAATGGAGAGCTAGAGATATGCTTGAATGACTTGAATGCAAAGACTGTTGACTCAACTGGAAAGCAGACAAACAAAGACTTTGACAACTTCTTCAAGTTCAAAGGCACAAGAACTTACATGTGGGCAACCGCTGAGCATCTCTATGTGAAGCTCTTCTCCAACAAGCAGCTGTACAAGATTGTGTGACAAAGAGTGGCTTGGGTAAATACAAGCACTATGTCAATATACTACAAGAATGGCAACAGTCTGCAAGAGTTTGCATCAAAAGTCTCATATGATGACTAGACAAATGTCTTGACTATCAATGGTGAGACCCACACTATTGGAATAGATGGTTCAATAGGATTTCCTAATTATGCAAATGCATATAAAATAACTACCGAACATGATGGCCCAGCTGCTGGCACATCATATGTTATTACAGAAATAACACTTCCATGCAATTCATATATAAGTACTACCGGCGCAACTAATAGTAAAGAGTTTTATATAAATGACTAGTCAGTATTTTCAACATTAAGTGGAATTTTAATTGATGAAAATCTTAACATGATACCATTTCCTGCAGGAACTACAATAGGAATGCACGCTAATGGCAGTGACCATAAAATGACATTTTTTATAGTTCCAATTGGATCTAGCACTGCTCATGCTGAAGCTAAATATTGGCGATTGATGAATGCATCTGGACAAGTTAGTAATTCAGCAACTGATAAAGTCAAGACTTATGTTGATCCAAACAACATAACGTCAAGAGTCTAACTTTTAGTATAATTCAGCCCACTTTAGCATAAACAGTTCAATCTTCACCTTCACTTGGTGCAAAGATGATTAAGAATATTCTAGTGTAAATACTTAAAATGCATAATGCTGTAAGAAGACGAGATGACCAAGATGACCGCGGATATGTGAAGCCTGAGTCAACATATCTCCATCCTGGCATCCACACACTGAAAGAGCTCAAAGACTGGGTGCTCATAAAGCTTGGGCATCCACTTCTCACGGTTGAGCTCACTGATGAGCAGCTAGACAGCTGTGTAGCTGATGCAATAGCAACTTACTCAAAGTACTGCTATCTTGAAGAGAAGTACTTGACCGTCAACTTGAGATACTACAACCCTTGCCCTCCAAATGATGGCTTAGACCTCAAAGACTTCAACATCGTCTCAGTGAAAGACATATCATTCTAGAGAGACAACATGTTTGGAATGTATGGTGACTAGTTCTTTGGACCATATGCTTACTTTGGCCAAGGAGCTAGTGGGCTTGGATCTCCGATGTTTGGATTTGGCTCTGGAAATCCTGTTGGTGGCTGGGTGACTTACCACAATGTCATGGAGTTCTTTGACCTCTGCAAGAGAATGACTGGATCTAATCCAGACTGGAGCTATGACAGAAGGACAAAGATTCTCAAGCTCATGCCACGGCCAAGACACTTAGACCGTGACTAGTTTGCTCTCTTGACCTGCAATGTAGAGCCGCCAATTGAAGAGTTCTATGGAAATGAGTGGGTTCGTCGTCTTGTCCTCGCTGAAGCAAAGATTCTTCTTGGCACTGTGAGGAAGAAGTTCTAGAACATCACACTTGTTGGTGGTGGGTCTATTGACACTAGCATTGGTGATGAAGGAAAAGAAGAGAAGCAGCATCTCATGGAAGAGATAATAAAGCAAGAGTCGAAAGGACAGAGTTGGGTGATAGCATGATGGGAAGATACAAGATAGATCTGTATGCAAAGGACCTTGTTTATCGAGCACTCTAGCCAGTTGCTAGAGAGCTTGGCATGCAGCTCCTCATCCTCGATCCAAAGACTTACAGGACAATGCTAGACTTTGACAAGCGCCTGAAGAGGTTTGGCATCTCTCTATCTGAAGTCAGCAAGCTCTAGCGAGAGATGGATGATGGGTCAACTGTGGCCATCTTCAAGAGCAAGAAGTACTATGGAGCTCCAGAGATTGCTCCGCACTTTGCTAAGTGGAACTTGGATGAAGATGCTATCCACTACATGAGATCTGTCAATGCTGACAAGCATGAAGTCTGGGGTGACTTCAGCAATGACATTCCAGATAGCAAGAGAATGTTCTTGTACTGGATCAATGTTGATGTTCTTGATGAGAACGGCAATGTTGTCTTAGAGTCTGCAAAGAATGTGTGGAAAGTGAAGTTCACTGATGATGAAGAAGATGGTGAGCAGATAGCATCATTTGACTCTGAGAAGGATGCAAGCAACTGGATAAAGTGCTAGGAGATAAATGACAGATATGAGCCCCACCACTTTGAAGTTGTTGATGGCCCATATAGAGAGCAAGCAACTCATCTTCATGAGATTTGCTAGAAGATGAAGTCACTGCTTGAGAAGCTGCTTGCAGCTAGAAACTAGCAGCAGCTGGAAGAGTCTGCAGCTAAAGCGGATCCAAAAGCGGTCTAGTATGTCAAAGACTTCAAAGACTTCTTTGGCTACAAGGATGACTACATGCCAAAGAAGAGCTATGGCAAAGAGATGGACAGCCTAGCTGCTGAGTGTGCTCTTCGGATGCCAACTGACACCGCAGCAAGAGAGATAGAAGGAGATGCTGTCATGCTGCTTGTTCTCAGTGGAGAAGAAGATGCAGTCAAAGCTGGCAAGAAGCTTGGTGACTGCATGATGAAGAAAGGCAAGCATGATGAAGAGACACTCTTGAAGAGGATGAGTGATGCATACAAAGCACTGCAAGGACTTTGGGCCAAGCATGAGAGAGACATTGAAGAAAGTGAAGACACCACAATGAAGAAGCAATACACAAAAGAGCAGATCACCGAGGCAATTGCCTACTGGGAGAAGCAGCTGAAGAAGCTCAACGAGGGCATTGTTGAGATCCAAGATGAAGAAGAGATCACAATCCACTAGATGCTGAAAGAGGCAAGAAAGCTGTTTCCACACAACAGTGATGGTGGAAAGCTGTCACCAATTGTTGGAATAGTTGATGGGCATCTAGCTGACTTCACCCACTGCACATTTGCAAAGCATGATGATGGATTTGAAGATCCGGGGACATTCTTCTTGCATGATGGAACTCCAGATAGCTTGAATGCTCTAGAGGAGCAGCTCACAGTTGGCCACTACTACACTAAGCTCACTAGTGAAGCTGAGAATCCAGATGATGCAAAAGCTGATGATCTCTTCATCAAAGGTGACAAGTATGAAGAAGAGCTAAAAGCAAAAGCTGAGCTTGCAAAAGAAGAGTCAAAGAAGATAAAGAAGCCGGAAGATGCAAAGAAGTTCATTGAGAAGAACAAGGACAAGATTGCTGAAGTCAGCAAGAAGCTGAAAGGAAAAGCAAAAGAAGATTTTGACAAAGTTGTCTAGTTTGTGAAGGACAACTCAGACAAAGTTGAGGAGTCTTCTAAGTCAACCAAGCACACTGTGCTGCTAGGACTTCTCTTTGGATGTGTTGGGGTGATCTCATTCTTGCTGAGCTTGAACACTCTTGGATGGATTGCTCTCTCACCAGTAGTTGGACCACTTCTGATGGGAACAGTCAAGAAGCTGTCTGGACTTGATGAGAGTGGTGAGCAGAAGAAAGATGAAGAGGAAGAGAGTGGCAAATGAGAGACATTGACCATTGGGCTGCAATTGTGCAAGAAGCAGAAGATGGATACTCTTCTCTGACTAAGCAAGATGAAGTTGAAGGAGCAGTGCCGCCTCCTTCATCAAGAATTCCTCCAGAGAAGTACAAGAGACTAACACTTGCATAGTTGATCAAGATCCTAAAGCAGCCAGTTGCACCATATGAAGAAGACTTCACAGTCAAGTTTGTTGACATGAAGACTGGAAAGAGCCATGATCTTGCGGTGTTCTCAACAAGAGTAGATCCAGAGATAGATGAAGTCTAGGTGTTCTATGACTTCAAGTGAACTTTTTTCCAAAAAACTGAAAAAACCACGTGTCAACATAGTAAATAAAGGTTGAAGCGTACAAACGAAGGTAACAAGACAATGAGTTTGAAATCAATCAGAGAAAGCTATTCAAAGCTTCTGACAGTGTTCAACGATGCAGGTGTGAAGCTAACCGAAGCTCAAAAAGCTGATCTGGACACTTTCGTCCTTGCTCTTGAGTCAACAATGAGCAAGCAGCGCCAAGAAGCTATTCGCAAGACAAAGCTTGCCGTTGAAGCAAAGCTTGACAAGGAGTACTCCACTGAGTTCAAGAAAGTCATGGAGTCCATGGCTGAGAACCAGAAGCTTGCAGCAAAGGTGCAGAACAAGATAACTCAGATAAATGAGTCAAAGAAGCTGGCCTCAAAGGTCAATGACTATCTTGATCTCTATGTTGAGTCTGTTCTTCCTAAGAAGACAATCATTGACTATGACAGAATGTAGAAGCTTGAAGCTATCCATGAGTCACTCAAGGATGTTCTTCTTGTCAATGAAGACAGCATTGCTGCAAAGAAAGCTCAACTTGAAGAGAGCTTCAAGCATGAGAAGAGCAAGTGTGAGACTGAAGTTGCTAAGATGCAGGTCAAGCTGAATGAGTCAATGGCTAAGACACAGCAGCTCAAGAAGAAGATTGACCAGTTCAAGGCACTTGAGCTTCTTGAGTCTAAGACAAAAGATCTTCCTACATTTGAAGCACGTGCAGTCAAGAAGCGTCTTGCTGAAGCTACTGCTCCAGAGATTGAGAAGACATTCAGCAAGGTTCTTGAGTCAGTGCAGGCTGAAGCAAAGAAGGCTGAAGAGGAAGCTGAGACAACACTTGAGTCTGAGATTGACAAGATTGTTGACTCCGATGAAGAGCAGCTCAAGGAAGCAGAAGATGCTGACCAGAATGGAAAGCTGAAAGAAGATGACATTCTCAAGGGTCGTGTCCACAATGGACATCTCGATGAGACTGAAGAGGATTTCGAGACAATGGAAGAAGTTGACATGGATGCCAATGGTGATGTCAAGCTTGATGAGTCAGAAGTCATTGACCCAGGCTTGATGAAGATCTGGTGTGCCCAGTCAGTGGAGGTCTATTGATCTTGGCAGAATTTTACGAACTTGGTAGTTCGTAACCACAAGAAAACAAGAAACAAATACACAAGAAAGAATTCAAAGATATGAATAGCGCACTAATCGCTGATCCACATCAGAGAAAGCTTCTCAAGAAGTGGGGTGCAATCCTCGAGTCTGGAAAGAAGATCCAGAACGAGTCAACAAAGATTGCTCTTGCACAGGTTCTTGAGAACACAAGAAACTACTACAAGATGACTGGCATGCTCAATGAGGCTGGCATCTATAGTTATGGCGCTGCAGCTGGCGGAAACGCTGGTGTGACAGCAAACACTCGTGCTGGCAAGGTTGGCACAGATGGACAGGGTGTGATGACAGGCACAAACAGCTATCCTTACAGGGGTGGCGAAGGTGCAGCATATGGTGACTACTACCTTCCAAACGTGGTCATGCCAATGCTTCGCCGTATCATGCCTGACTTGATTGCTAACGATCTCGTTGCAGTCCAGCCACTCAATGGTCCAGTTGGCTATGCTCTTGCTTATCGTCCAATCTACAACCGCAATGGTGGTGTTGGAATTGCTAATGGCTATGCTGACAGTGAGGGCAAGGAAATTGGATACTTCCCAACTGACACTCGCTACACCGGTCTCACAGCTGATCCAGCTTCTGCTCCAGTGACACCAGATGATGGTCTCACATCCTATTGGAATGCATATGCTGGCAACAGCGGTGCAAACTGGCTTGGTGAGGGAGCTCCACTTGGTGGTCGCTCAGAGTTTGCAAATCTCTATGATGGAACTTATCCAACAGTCAGCTTCGGCCTCGTCAAGAGTGCTGTTGAAGCTAAGACACGCAAGCTCGCTGCTCACTGGTCTCCAGAGCTCGCCGAGGACATGCAGGCAATGCACGGAATCGATGTCGAGAAGGAGATGGTCAACACTCTCACATATGAGGTTGGCGCTGAGATCGATCGTCAG
>OCTX012084694.1_pt1 | contig 58908 bp, 60 predicted proteins | sample 1539691 | NCBI WGS metagenome assembly OCTX01 (sample SAMN02144231, study PRJEB22623) | gut metagenome | biome: sheep rumen | host: Ovis aries | place: New Zealand
CGAGATCATGAATCCACCAACTGAAAAGGCAGAAGAATTATTCACTCACTTCCTTGCAGAGATGGATAACATCAACAGACTCGGCGCAAAGACGCATACCGATATGCAGATACCGGATAAATCTGTGTACATAACTTATTATGTTGATGTAAGAGACTATCAGCCTATTGTATCCTTGACACAGAAGTATCTTGATTATCGTGCCAACTGCGAAGGGCAGAGCGACTTCTATAAGGACGAGTTTGAGAGTTCTTTCAGAACCGACCTCGAGATGATATGCAACAGGATCGATAAAGATGCCAGATAGTCATAATAGAGGTCTTACATATTCGTGTAGGCATTTTGTAGGCACAAAAAAGTGAAAGCCCCGGTTCACGGGGCTTTCAAGCGTTTATCCATTATTCGTACTCCACCGTTCCTGTCGGCTTAGGCGTATAGTCGTAAAGCACTCTGTTGATGCCCGGAACTTCGTGCGTGATACGATCAGTAATCCTGCACATCAGATCATACTCGATCGGCTCGACTGTGCACTCAACAACGTCGATAGTGTTGATCGCTCTTACGATACACATCCACTCGAATGCTCTCTTGCCGTCCTTGATACCTGTCGACTTAAAGTCCGGTACGACTGTGAAGTACTGCCATACTTTGCCTGCGAGACCTGCCTTCTCGAATTCTTCACGGAGAATAGCATCGGACTCACGTACAGCCTCAAGTCTGTCGCGTGTGATGGCACCGGGACATCTTACACCGAGACCGGGACCCGGGAACGGCTGACGGAATACCATGCCGTCAGGAAGACCCAAAGCCTTACCTACAACTCTTACTTCATCCTTGTAAAGGAGCTTAACAGGCTCAACGAGCTCGAAGTTCAACTCCGGAGGCAGACCGCCTACATTGTGGTGAGCCTTGATGCCCTGCTCACTCTCGAGGATATCGGGATAGATCGTACCCTGTCCGAGATAGCGGATGCCCTGCAGCTTAGAAGCCTCCTCAGCGAAAACCTTAATAAACTCTTCACCGATAATATGTCTCTTCTGCTCAGGATCCGTAACGCCCTCGAGAAGTCCGAGGAAACGGTCAACTGCATCTACATAGATAAGATTAGCCTTCATCTCATCGCGGAAGACCTTGCATACCATCTCGGGCTCACCCTTACGGAGAAGTCCGTGGTTAACGTGTACACATACAAGGTTCTGTCCGATAGCCTTGATAAGGAGAGCGGCTACAACAGAGGAGTCAACTCCGCCTGACAGCGCGAGCAAAACTTTGCTGTCTTTTACCTGATCCCTGATGCTCTGTACCTGCTCATCGATGAATGCCTGGGCAAGAGCTTCTGTAGTGATTCTTTCCATTGATTCGGGTCTAACATTACCGTCTGCCATAGGTGCCTCCTGCGATAAAAAATATGTATTAATTTTAACACAGGATATAATAAAAGAATGATTACATTCGACACAGACCTTTGGACTTATTTAAAGACACAAAAAGACCGTCCGATCGTCCTGTATGGTACGGGCGACGGCGCAGACAAGATCATTAAAGCGCTCGAGGAACACGGCTTGAAAGTAAGCGGTATCTTCGCAAGCCCGGGCTTCGTACGCGACAGGAAATTCCACGACATTCAGGTGGAATCCTTCGAGGACTGCTACGAGCGTTACGGCAAGGACATGATCGTATTGATGTGCTTCGGCTCATCGCGCGACGACGTGCTCGACTACGTCGACGCGATCTCCTCCAAGTGCGAGTTCTATGCTCCCGATGTGCCGGTTTACGGAGAGAACCTTTTCGACAATGAGTTCTGCGAGAAGCATAAGGGCGAGATGGAGATCGTAAGAGGAATGCTTAAGGACGAACTCTCGCGCAAGACTTACGACTGCATTATCTCCGCGCGCCTCACGGGAAATATGGCCTACTTGAGGCTGTGTGAGGTCTCACAAGAGGAAGCCGACTCCATCCTTCCCCAGGAACGTGACGGACTTTTCGTCGACCTTGGTGCCTACGACGGCGACACGGTTATGCGTTATGCCTCGAGAATGAGCGGTCTTACGGGAACGGTCGCAGTTGAGCCCGACAAGCGAAATATGCGTAAGCTTCAGGAGAACACGCGTCTTATCAACAACATCGAGTATGTGCAGGCATTTATATCTGATACGGAAGGCACTGCGGACGTTGAGAAGAACATCGGGCGCGGAACAAGCCTCGACAAGGAAGGCGACAACGAAGTTCAGACTGTAACGATCGACGGTCTGGTCAAAGGAAGAAAGGCTGCCTTCATCAAGTTCGATGTCGAAGGCGCCGAAGCTGCAGCCATCGCGGGCGGTGCCGAAACGATCAAGACAAGCAAGCCCTTAATGAACATAGCCTGCTACCACCGAAGCGAAGACATCTTCGAGCTTCCGCTTAAGGTGCTCAAGCTTAATCCGGAGTATAAGGTCTACATGAGGCACACGCCGTCGATACCCGCGTGGGACACTGTCTTTTACTTCTGCTGAAAGTCTTTACTGATTATTCTTCTCGTGTTCCGCCCTTGCGCGGTCAATAACGGCTTTACGGGCCTCGGGCGAAAGTACCGAGGCCTTTCCTTCGACCGTAACTCTTATCGCGGAACCGCAGTATGCACAGAAGCTGATCGAATTCTTACGGCATGCAAGACGCGCACCGCAGCTCTGGCATGAAACGGCAACTGACTCAGCGGCAATCTTCTCCGCAAGTCTTCTGTTCTCGAGAGCCTTGGCTTCTGCAGCCGCGCGGTGTCTTTGCTCCTCAGCTTCTTTACGTGCAGCCTCAGCGCGTGCCTGTGACGCAAGCAATTCGTCACGAGCCTCTACTGAACGTGCTACCTGTAATCCGATGCTGATAAGATCTCCAATATCAAATCCGAATCCCATTTTCTATCCCTCTTTTCTTATTCTGAAATATATCGTAAATTATGCGAATTCGGTTTTCAATATTTCCATCGTAAATTTTATGTGACCTACGCGTGACTCCCTCCGTCTTATGGGTGAACACCACTATGGAGGATAGAAAAATGAAACACACATCTAAGAGAATAATCGCATTAGCACTTTCAGCATTTATGCTTATGTCAGCAGTTGCATGCTCAAGAGGCAAGACCGCATCTGAAACTGTTCATGCACACAACGCTGAGGTTCAGGGCGTAGTTGCAGAAATAGACGAAGCAGCAGGCAACAACTCAAGCCGCAACATGGACAGCGGATTCTATACTGAGGATATTGCAGGAGCAGATTATGAATATGTTCAGAGCGCTGCTGAGCCCACTACGGCAAATGCCGGCGGTTCATCTACAGGTTCTGTATCCGTATCTGATCCGGTCGTTACTGACCGCATGCTCATCAGATACGTAACAGTATCCTGCGAGACATTGAACTTCACGGATATGGTATCCAGCATCGAGTCTCAGGTAGGAGCACTCGGCGGTTACATCGAGAGCAAGAGCTACTACGGCACAGGCAACGCAGGCGACTTAAGACACGCTTCTTATACAATCCGCGTTTCTTCTGCAGCACTCGATCAGCTCGTTAACCAGATCGGCAATTGCGCTATCATCACAAACACTAATGAGAGCACAGAAGACGTTACATTAAGCTACACGGACATGCAGGCAAGAGTTGAGTCTCTGCGCATCGAGCAGGAGACATTGAATGAGCTCCTCGCACAGGCAGATTCACTTGAGACTATCCTCATCCTGCAGGACGAGCTTACAAACATCAGATATCAGATCGAGAGCTACGAGAGCCAGATGCGCGTTCTCGAGAACCTCTCCACATACAGCACACTTACACTCAACATCGACGAAGTCCTTGAAGAGACACCTGTAGAAGAGGCACACGTTAAGACTTACTCCGAGCGCTTCTCTGAGGCTTTCCACGACGGTCTCGACTCAGCGAAAAAGAGCTGCGAAGACTTAGGTCTGTACATCGCCGAGAATTGCATCAGCCTCGCTATCAGACTCGTTTTCTTCATCATCGCAGTAATCGTCATCACTGTTGTTGTTAAGAAGATCAGAAAGAAGAATAAGGCAAAGAGAGAGGCCATCACTTCTATCGTTGGATCTTCCTCTTCTTCCACAGCTGCTTCCGCTTCCACAACACCCATCGCAAAGGAAGATGCAAAAAACGCAGAACCCGATAACAAGTGATCACTTTCCCAAAATATATACACACTTCTGAAGGCAGTGCCCGTCTCATATGAGGCGGGCGTTGTCTTTTGGCGGGAATTGCCTGTAAAATAGACGCTATGGAAAATCAGTTCGAGAGACTTGAGCTGCTGCTTGGTGCGCATGCTATATATAAATTAAACTCATCGACCGTCGCGATCTTCGGTGTCGGCGGCGTTGGCGGCTATGTGGCTGAAGCACTCGCGAGATCAGGCGTCGGCTCGTTCGTCCTGGTTGATAACGATGTGGTGTCTGTAACTAATCTGAACCGTCAGATAATCGCCCTTCATTCCACGATCGGATTAAATAAGGTCGATGTAATGGCTGACAGAATCCACGATATCAATCCGTCAGCCGTTGTAACGGTCAAGAAGTGCTTCTTCCTGCCTGATACTGCTGATCAATTTGATTTCTCATCTTATGATTACGTCGCTGACTGTGTTGATACGGTAGCCGCCAAGACTGAGATCATCGCCCGTGCCAAGGCTGCGGGGGTACCGGTCATCTCATCAATGGGCGCGGGCGGCAAGCTTCACCCTGAGATGTTCGAAGTTGCTGATATCAGCAAAACATCAGTCTGTCCGCTCGCCAAAGCCATGCGCCGCGAGCTTAAAAAGCGCGAAATTAACAATGTTAAAGTTGTCTATTCGAAGGAAGAACCTATTAAAAATATAGTCGGCGGCGAAGCTGACCCGGCAGGACGCCATGTCCCCGGCTCATCAGCCTTCACTCCCTCAGTCGCAGGCCTCATCATGGCCTCCGAGATTGTAAAAGACCTGTCCCGCTGACCCCATTGGAATGATATACTCCTATACATGACTAAGCAGGAAGTATATGAACTTTTAAAGGCAAAAAATATAGAGTTTGAGGCGGTTGAACACCCGGCTGTGTTTCACATGGGTGAAGATCACGGGGTAGAGCTGCCGCACCCGGAGGCTGACGCGAAGAACCTTTTCGTGAGGGATGATAAGAAGCAGAACTACTATCTGATCACGGTTAGAGGCGATAAGAAGGTTGACTTGAAGGCGTTCAGAAGGGAGCATGAGCTCAGGCCGCTGTCGTTCGGAAGCCCTGAAGCACTGAAGGAGAAGCTGGACCTTATCCCCGGATCGGTGTGTCCTTTTGGATTGTTAAGCAATGAGGCATGCGACGTTAAGTTTTATCTGGATGCCGATTTCCTTAAGGAGCCTTATCTAATCGGGTGTCACCCCAATGATAATACCGCGACGGTCTTTGTTAAGGCGGAAGACATGATCAACTTGATCAGGGAGCATGGAACGGACGTAGAAGTCGTTGAGTTGCCGGTCAGATAATTAATTTGCCACAAAAAAGTCCACCGGGGAGCCGGTGGACTGAGAAATCAACGTAATTACTATTATCTCAATCTCTCCATTACGTCATTGAAGATCGCATTGGCATTAGATTCGACGGAATCGCCCTGAACCTTAGCGTAATAGTGCTTTCTGAATACGATGTCGAACAGACCGTGAAGCGATGTGTATTCAACATCCATGAAGTTACCGTGAAGAATAATGTAATCGGGATCGCCTGAAAGGCTTACCAGCGTCTCGGATGTCTCAACGATATTCTTCTCGATTCCGACAAGCTCGCTTGTCGCGAACAATGTGGGCTCACCGCTGACGATTACGATAACTGTATGAAGTCCGTCGAGCTTATTTCTCAGTGCATAGCACAGCTGCTTTCTCTCTTCAGCAGAACCACCCTCTACAACGATAAGCTTAGTTGTTGACGGAAGAGTATTCTCGGGATCATCTATGAAAGTCTGGAGCTTCGCAGCATTGGAAGGGTCCCAATACTTGTTAGCACGTTCAATGAAATAACTCAGCGCCTCTCTGCCTTTACCTAGCATAACACGACCTCCGAATAAAGATACTTAACTATAATACCACAATTATTCCGTTCGTAGTGCAGTAACGGGATCGCTTTTGGCAGCCTTTTGAGAAGGTATGAGACCGCCGATAATAGTAAGAATGATCGACAGCAAAACAAGAGACACGCTCTCAACAGGAGTCAGATAAGCCTTAAGGATTGCAATGCCCGTAACATGGCGGATTATCATGTTGCCGGGAATCAACAAAAGAAGCGACACGGTAACGCCCAGGAAACCCGCGAGGAAGCCCGTTATAAGGGTCTCCGCATTGAATACCTGGCTGATATTACGCTTTGATGCACCCATCGCACGAAGTATTCCGATCTCCTTACGGCGCTCAAGTACTGAGATATATGTAATTACACCGATCATGATCGAAGATACGATCAGTGAGATCGATACGAATGCCACCAATACATAACTGATCGCATCGACGATCTTGGTAACGGAGCTCATGAGCGTTCCAACGATATCCGTATATGATATCTTCTCGTTCTCATCAGCCTGCGCGTTATATTCATCGATAATACCCGTAATATGCTCCTTCGCCTCGAAGTCGTTAGGATAGATCGTAATCGAACTTAAGTTATCAACATCCACATATCCGAAAGCCGAGAGATTATTAGCCGCAGACGACATCTCCGTGCTCATGAGCTGCGTGAACATTGCCTGCATCTGAGTCTCATCAAAGTTCATCTCGAATGCGGCTGCAAAAGCATCTTGATCGACAGAGATCGCATCGCCCATATTGGACATCGAATCCCGCATAACTTCGCCTATCTGCTCTGATATCGCCTCTCCTACACTTGCCATTACGTTGTTCATCGCAGCATTCAAAGACGCATTCAATCGGTCCGTATAAGGTGCCATTCCCTGCGCGAGTTGCTCCTGAAGTTCATCCATATTAATTGCTTCAGCAAGACCGTTACGAATAGTCTCACGTGTCGACTCGGAGTTCATGTATTCGTCGTAAGAACCTCTGACCGATGCAGCATCCGGAAGATTATTTGCCGCAGCATATTCTGCATAACCTGCCATTACATTATCCGCATAAGCCTGCATCGCCTCAGGAGGCACAGAGCCGTCGGGATTACGCTGAGCCGCAAGTATCATAGCCTGGGAAGTGAGCATCTGCTGACCTTCTTCAGAATTGAAATACTGGTTAAGTGCATCAGGATAAGTCGAATAATCAGTCGTCGGATCCGAAGCTGCATACTCCGCATAACCCTGTGTGACCTCAGTCATCAAGGAAGCCAATGCCTCCTGATCAACCTGCAGATCGATCGAATCAACAACAGACCTGATATCATCCTCTGTAAGCTCAGGAATCGCGCCCTGGAAAGCTCCGACCAGATCTATACCGGACAGATCGATATCAGAGAAAGAACTTGCATCCAGCTGGAACGATTCTTCATCAAAGATAAACGCATCAGCAATTGCATCCTCGTTGATCGTAAACAGCGAACCCATATCAATACCGTTCTCTTCCGCATCGAACCTCTCGCCTGTCAGCACATTGATATCCATATCAGCGAGCTGATCCTGAACGATCTGTGAATCCGCCGCATCCTCCATCAATTCCGTGATCAGGTCCGCGCGGTAATACACACCGTCAGACAGCATATAGATATCGGCATCCGGCGCAGGCTGAACGATACCTACGACAGTCAGATCCCTCGAATCGTTACTTACGACATCATAGATATAATCACGATCTTCAGTCCTGTCTGCATAGAACCCGAGAGCCTCATCATATTCATAGTACTGATAGGCGCCGATAACATGGAAATCAAAGCCTAAGAAGTCGTCGTACTCCCACTGTCTTGACTCTGAATCACCCTCGAAGGTGCCGCCCTCTACAAACTCATTTACCATCTGCGTCAGCTCTTCAGGATCACGCAGATTAAACGTATAGATGATATAGTCAGACACAGCACCGTTCTGGTTAAGAACAAGCACCGCCTCGCTACTACTCTCGGGCCATCTGCCCGCGAGCACCTCATATTGTCCCTCATAAAGAGACGGCTCACTAGGCAGCACATGGAAAACATCCATCGAATACATCGAGGACGACATCATCGATGCGATATAGCCGCCCGTCCCCAAACCCAGCGCATCAAAGTCGTGGTTAGGATTAACTCCTCTCGCCGTATGCTCCTCTTCATTCAAAGTGAATATCTGCGGCGTCAGGTTATAGCTGTACTCCACGGCACGCGCGTAATCATGTACATCACTGTTGTTCTCGAAGTAGTCTCTAAGCGACGCCAGATCGTTACTTCCGAACATAGCGAAAATATTATTTACGGCAGACACCTCAAGAACCGTTCCTTCATGCTCCGCCGTCATCTGATCTCTTGTAGACAGCATCGACGTCAGCGAGAAACTCGTTGAGGTTATCTGCAGCGGGTACTCAGACAGAGTCTGCTCTTCTGTATCCTTTATGTATTTGTTCGCGCCGTTAGAAAGCGCAAGTATCAATGCGATACCGATAATTCCGATAGAACCTGCGAACGACACAAGTATCGTCCTCGCCTTCTTGGTAAGCAGGTTATTAAAGGACAGTCCGAGAGCCGTAAAGAAAGACATTACAGCCTTGCCAAGATTCTTATGTACAGGCTGAACCGCACTCGTGTCAGGATCAAAAGGATTCGAATCCGAGATGATCTTTCCATCCTTAAGTCTGACTATACGGTTGGCATATTCTTCGGCAAGTTCCGGATTATGCGTGACCATAACAACGAGACGGTCTTGGGCAACTTCCTTTAGAAGATCCATGACCTGAACACTGGTAACTGTATCAAGAGCACCCGTCGGCTCATCAGCAAGCAGGATATCCGGATTATTAACCAATGCTCTTGCGATCGCGACACGCTGCATCTGACCGCCCGACAGCTGATTAGGCTTCTTATGCGCCTGCTCGGCAAGACCGACCTTATCAAGCGCCTCGAGAGCACGCTGCTTTCTCTCCTTGCGGCCTACACCTGATATAGTCAGTGCCAGCTCGACATTCGCAAGCAGTGTCTGATGCGGTATGAGGTTATAGCTTTGGAATACAAAACCTATCGTGTGATTACGATACGAATCCCAGTCACGGTCCTTATAACGCTTAGTGGATACACCGTTGATGATAAGGTCTCCCGAATCATAACGGTCGAGACCTCCGACGATATTAAGAAGTGTCGTTTTACCGGAACCGGACGGTCCTAAGATCGCAACGAACTCATTGTCTCTTAAATTCAAAGAGACATCATCGAGAGCTTTCTGTACGAGTGTTCCCGTCTTATATTCCTTATGTATATTCTTTATTTGAAGCATAATCTGTGGTCATTATACAACCGAGAATAGCAACAAATTATTAAGGAATTTCAAAGAATAAATTTCCTTCCGATCTTGATCGCAAGCTTCATATACCAAGGTTCAAGCTTCTTATCAGCTTCCTTCAAAGTCTTTATGATAGGAATGCTCTGCGGGCAATGTTTCTCACACTTTCCGCACTGTACACATAGAGAAGGCAGACCGGGTTTATCCTGAAGCGCAATAGACTGTATAAACTCCGTACGTCCGCTGCTCACGCCTTCTGAATATATATGGTTATAACACCTGAAGACGCCCGGAATATCTACACCTTTGGGGCACGGCATACAGTAACGGCATCCTGTGCAGTTAACCTTTGTGGTCTTTCTTATCTCTTCCTTGATGCCCTCGATGAGTATGTACTCCTCATCCGTAAACGCTCCTGCCTGCACTTCAGAGGCAGTCTTTACGTTCTCGAGCACCATTTCTTCCGAGTTCATGCCCGACAGCACACACGTAACTTCAGGCTGGTTCCAAAGCCACTCGAAAGCAAGACGCGGAGCATTGCGCCCCTTGGGGTCCTTAGCAAGCAGCTTCTGCGCGCCGGAAGGAAGATTCGCGAGCTTCCCTCCGCGCAGAGGTTCCATGATAACCACGGGGATACCTTTCTCGGCAGCAGCCTTAAGTCCCACTACACCCGCCTGCGTATTCTCGTCCATGTAGTTATACTGGATCTGACAAAAGTCCCAGTCATAATCATTAAGAATCCCGAGGAAGCCCTCTGTGTCGCCGTGATACGAGAAACCTACATTACGGATCTCGCCGCTTGCCTTCTTGGCCTCGAGCCACTCTCTGGCACCAACAGCCTTAAGCTTGTTCCACGCGGATACATCCGTTAAGTGATGCATCAGGTAGTAGTCGACATAATCCGTGCGAAGCCTCTTCTTTTCTTCTTCAAAGAACTTATCCAAAGCCTTCGGATTGCTTCCTACAAGATACTGCGGAAGCTTGGTCGCGATCTTTACTTTGTCGCGCACACCGTTCTCCTCAAGGATCTGTCCTAATGCCACTTCACTTCCGGGGTAGATATAAGCTGTATCGAAATAGTTAACGCCGTTCTCTATCGCGAGCATGATCTCACGCGAAGCCTTGGGCATATCGATCTTGCCTGCTTTAGTTGTAAAGCGCATGCAGCCGTAGCCCAGGATAGAGATGTCGTCTCCGTGTTTGTCTTTGCGGTAATTCATAGCCTTAAAAAATGCGCCCCGAAGGGCGCTCGGTTATTACTTCTTGATGAGAAGTGACTTACCTGTCATCTCAGCAGGCTGAGGCAGGCCCATGATCTCGAGAAGTGTAGGTGCGATGTCGCACAGCTTGCCGCCCTCACGGAGTGTGTAAGCATCATCGTAGTTAACGAGGATGAAAGGAACGGGGTTAGTTGTGTGAGCCGTGTGAGGTTCCTTTGTCTCGTAGTTGATCATCTGCTCGGCATTACCGTGGTCAGCGCAGATGAAGAGAACGCCGTTAACCTTCTTAACTGCATCAACGGCAGCGCCAACGCACTGGTCGATTCTCTCAACAGCCTTAACAGCAGCCTCGATAACACCTGTGTGGCCTACCATGTCAGGGTTAGCGAAGTTGATGATGATTACGTCATACTCGCCGGATGTGATAGCTGCATCGAGCTTCTCGGAAACTTCGGGAGCGCTCATCTCAGGCTTAAGATCGTATGTAGCAACCTTCGGTGAGTTAACAAGTGTTCTGTCCTCACCCTTGTTGGGCTCTTCGATACCGCCGTTGAAGAAGAATGTAACGTGTGCATACTTCTCTGTCTCAGCAAGACGGAGCTGCTTCAGGCCGTTCTTTGCAAGGTACTCACCGAGTGTGTTTGTGATCTCTTCCTTCTTGAATGCAACGAACTTATTAGGGATTGTCTCATCGTAGTCCTTGAAGCATACATATGTAAGAGGCATGAAGCCGTTTGCTCTCTTAAGGAACTTGATGCACTTAGGATCTGCTGCATCACCCTCTGCTGCTGCGATATCCTCATCGGAGAAGCAGAATGCCTTTGTGATCTCACGTGCACGGTCAGGACGGAAGTTGAAGAAGATAACGGAGTCGTTAGGCTTAACAACAGAGAGGGGCTTGCCGTCAGCATCTGTGATGACTGTAGGAAGTACGAACTCGTCTGTTACGCCGTTATCGTAAGACTTCTGCATAGCTGCAACAGGATCTGTGTCCTTAACGCCCTCGCCGAGAACCAATGCATCGTATGCCTTCTGGATACGATCCCAGTTGTTATCTCTGTCCATAGCGTAGTAACGGCCGGACATGGAAGCTACCTTACCGCAGCCGATCTCATTCATCTTGTCGATAAGAGCCTGGAGATAATCCTTACCGGATGCCGGAGGAGTATCACGGCCATCGTAGAAAGGATGAACATAAACGTTCTCGAGACCGTTCTTCTTGCACATCTCGATCAAAGCATAGAGATGTGTGTTGTGGCTGTGAACGCCGCCGTCTGAAAGAAGACCCCAGATGTGAAGATCTGAATTGTTCTTCTTGCAGTTCTCGATAGCGCGGAGGAGCTCTTCGTTCTTAAAGAAAACGCCATCCTCGATATACTTTGTGATCAATGTGAGGTCCTGGTAGATGATTCGGCCGGAACCGATATTCATGTGACCTACTTCGGAGTTACCCATCTGTCCGTCAGGAAGTCCTACAGCAAGACCGGAAGCATATCCGAGCTGATAAGGGCACTGGGCCATCAGCTTATCCATAACGGGTGTGTTTGCCATCTTGATGGCATTACCCTCTTCCTTCTCTGTGATGCCGTAGCCGTCGAGAACCATCATTACTACAGGTTTCTGTCTCATATTTATATCTCCTGTCTTAAAATATACAAAAATTCACCAACACCGATTTTATATTGTCGGCGTCTGTCATTCAACATTATTATTTATACAAAGCGATTGGATTCTTTGTCGTATGTATAGTCAATATTTCCAAGTTTGGCCTTAATATCCTCGGCATTTACGCCGTAAGCCGCCGCTAATTCGTCGAGCGAGCTGTAATTATCGCGAAGCTGAGTGTTGATAAAGCTTAGGAGCATAACAGGGTCGTTAGGCATATTCATTTTGATTCCACGTCCTTTTTCTTGATGTTGAGCAGGACCACTGCTGCAAGTACGAGTATAACACCGGCGATGTTGGCCGCGCCGAGAGTCTCGCCGAAGAGGAGCACACCCACAAGTGACGCCACCACGGGCTCAATCGACGCCAGCACCGAAGCCTTGCCGTTCTCGAGACCCGTAAGGCTGTATGTGTACAGAAGGTACGGCACGAAACACGTGACTATGCCTGCGATGATGCAGAAAGCAACGTTGCCCGCAGAAGCGAAAACGTTTTCGACAAGGTCCTGCGGGTGCCATATGATCACGGCACCTACTCCCGCGAGCAGACACGAGTAGAAGTTTATGGTGTTACTCTTGTATCCCCTTTGCAACGCGAATCTCGAGAAGATCGTGTAAAGCGCGTAGCCTACACCGGAGCCTATACCGAACAGCAGTCCTCTTCCCGTAATGCTGATGCCGCCCATAAGACCTGAGACAAGGCAGCATCCCGCGAAAGCCGTAATGACCGCGACGATCTTGATCGGCGTGAGCTTCTCCTTAAAGAGCAGTGCCGACAGCAAGGTGACCACAATAGGCGCGATATAAAGAAGGATCGCGGCAGCCGAGAGGCTCATCATGGAGATCGCGGTGAAGTAGCAGAATGTGAAAAACAGGAAACTCAGAAGTCCTGAACCTATGAAGCACCAGAAGTCTTTGGGCTTAACCTTAAATGACGAAGGATCTTTAAGCAACATTACAAGGGCGAAGCAAACGACTGCAACGATGCATCTTACGATGATCGCACCGTCAGATCCGATTCCCATCTGTGCGAGATTTCTTGTGAAGAATCCCATTGTTCCCCAGCATATGCCGGCGCCTAGGACCGCCGCTATGTGTCTTTTCATACCGACATATTATAACAGGAAAATGCCCCCGCCTTACGGCAGGGGCATCTTGTTATAACCTATTTGTTTCTGCAACTGACACCTATGCGAGCGAACTTACGCAGGCACGAAGTGTCGAGTACGTAGCGAGCGTAGTGTCAGTTGTCAGTGACAACTGTGCAGTATGCATCGCAGATGATACCGTTGCCCTCTACATCATGGAGTCTGAATACATAGTCGCCATCCTCGAGGCTTGAAGGCTCATAAGAGAATGTGAATGTATCTGTAGCACCTCTGCTGTTGAAACCTGTGATCGTATCAACATACTCACCGTCAAGGAATACATCACAATCAACGCCGGATCCTACATCGTAGTAGCCCCATGTGACTACATAGAAGTCTACAGCACCTCTGTTGGAAGGATATGTGGAATCTTCGAACCACTCGCCGTTACCGTCTGTGAAGTGGAATACATAGAAATCATCACCCTCATTGCCATAGGACATTGACTCACCGAACTCAGGTACTGAAGAGGGAACAACCGGAGCACCCTCTGTGATGATGATGATCTCAACCTCGATAAGTACAGAAGAGGAAGAACCCTCATCGTATACTGTAACAGCATAAGATCCGGAAGGACCGTTAGGATCAACGACAGGGATCATGATGTTGATCATATCATCAAAGTCTTCAGGTATTACATACTGACCTGTGATAGCACCATCGGCGCCATTAACAGAAACCTCATAATTGAATGTATCACCTGTGTCATAGTAATCCCATGTCTGTACATCGACATAGATCATATCGTCTGTAACTGAGTACTCGTAGCCGAAGAGGTCATCACCTTCTGTAACAATAACATCTGTTACATCATAATCACCGGAAGGAACTGCTCCGCCACCGCCGTAAGAAGCCATGTACATGTCGTAATCGCTCTGAGAGATTCTGCCCTGCTCGAGGAGGAGATCAAGAGCATCAACCATCAGGCTGTCAGCATCAGCAAGATCAGGGAATTCGAAGTCATAGAAGAAACCCTGATCGTCAGGATCGACGTAGAGATTACCGTCATCATCAGCTGTAACAGTTACGTTTGCATTGTAAGGAACAGTAAGATCTGTCTGTGCTACAGAATCATTTACAACTCCGAGGATCTGAACCATCAAAGTATTAATGTCGAATGTGTTGTTGATCAAAGACTCGATATAATCGGCAAAGATCGGAACCATTACTTCATTATCCTGAACAGCTGTTGTGATAGCATTCTCAGCGTCAGGAGCTGTACCTGTAAGATTAACAACAATAGCATCCTCAGTTACGCTGGAGACGGAAGACTCATAATCTACACGAGAGAAGAAACTGGAGAACAGGTCGCTGTAGACAGTATTGTCAGAACCCATAGCTTCTTCGATCTCATCGAAATTATCGAAGATGTCTGCGCCTTCAGGGCTCATAGCAAGAACACCCTGAACATCGCCCTGAGCAAGGTAGGACATGAATGTGTCTACTGCTTCAAGAGCTGCTGATTCAGAAAGACCTGCAAACTCGAGATCCTCACCGATGCTCAAGAAGAAATTGTACAGATCCTCTGTGGAATCACCCTCGATGAGCCAGTCCTCTCCGTCCTTGGAGAACTCGAAGCTTACTTCTTCCTCAACTGTTTCATCGATATCCTCAATAGCATCGAGGAATTCATCGAATGAATAACCCTCGTCTGCGATGGAATCGAGATCAGGCATTGTGAATACGATGTCAGCCGAACCTGAATCCTTCTTGACCTCGATGTTCTCTACTGTGAATTCAGTAGATGCCAGAACAACACTCAGGAGATCTTCCTGCTGAACGGGGAATGCATTCTCCTGGAAATAATCTTCCTCATCAACTACCAAAGCTGCAGACTTGTTAAGCTTGCCGTCTTTGATGTAGTCAATGTAACTTGTAGCAACTTCCTCGATAGCTGCCTTATCCTTACCGCCCAGAAGTGAGCAGCCGGCAAAAGATACAGCCAGAACAGAAGTCGCAGTGACCAAACTTACGAACTTTTTTGTGTTCATGGGAATCCCCTTTCCTAATAAAATATTCGCCTTATTATAAACGTTTTTTGACAAAAATCACACACGCATATAATCTTTATGTATCTGTAGAGGGGGATAAGGGTATGAAAGTTTTATCAAAGATAGCCAGAACTATACTTACTGTAGCTTTAATGGGCTCGATAATTCTTGCAAACGGCGCAAGTGTGTTCGCAAGCCCGGCAAGCGTTCCGATGAGCTCCCTCAATGGTCTTTCGGGTGTCGAGATGGCTACATTCGACAGCTTAAGATCACAGATAATAAACACCGCTTCAGGCGCCAATCTTTCTACCGTTTATGAAGTACCTCTGTCTTCACTCGGACTCGGCTCATGTTCCTGGACAGCTGCTGATCTTAATGTCAGCTCCCTGCTGTCAGGAGGACAGATAAGTTCTGAAGCAAAGAACGCAGTACTCAACAAGGTCGCAGGCGACTACAACCTCGTCATCTCAACACTTCTCGAAGACTGTCCCTACGAACTGTTCTGGTATGACAAGAACGGAGTCAGCATCAACTGCTCTGTGTACTACCACTACGAACCTTCTGTAGGCAACTATGTCATATCTGTAGAGAGCAACGTGTATTACTATTTCGGCGTGGCAGGTGACTATGCTGCAGGTTCGTACCAGGTCAGCCCCAATGCCATCGCGAGAGCGCAGGCTGCGGCTAACAACGCACGTGCAATCGTCGCACGTTATGCAGGGCTGTCTGACTACGATAAGCTCGTTCACTACAGGGATGAGATATGTGCACTCGTAAGCTACGATTACTCTTCTTCGGGCCGCGCTTACGGTGATCCGTGGCAGCTCATAAGTGTCTTCGACGGCGACCCCAATACCAACGTTGTATGCGAGGGATACTCTAAGGCTTTCAAGTATCTTTGTGACCTGACCACATTCAACAACAGTTCCATCGCATGCTATACGGTAGGCGGCAATATCAGCGATCCGTATGAATCAGGTCCGCACATGATCAACGTCATCAGAATGGATGACGGCTCTAACTACATAGTTGATCTGACGAATGCAGATGAAGGCTCTTACGGAAGCGCGAGCCCGTTCCTTTCAGGCGCCAACGGAAGTGTTCAGGGCGGATACAGCTACATCATCAACAACGGTAATGCATACTTCACTTATGACTCCAAGTTCGTCCGTCTGTTTAACGCAGGCGCACTGACGATCCACGGCACGGACTATGCTCCTGTCGCAGGCGGTTATAACGTTAATATCCCGTCTGAACCTTCGGGCGCACAGAGCTTCATCGAGAGGCTTTACACAGTTGCATTAGGCAGAGCAAGCGACCCCACAGGCGCACAGTACTGGCTCCAGAAAGTCATGAGCGGATCATCAACGGGAGGCGACCTTGCAAGAGGCTTCCTGTTCTCACAGGAGTTCCTCGGAAAGAACACAACCAACGAAGAATTTGTTACTGTGCTTTACCACACATTCTTCAACAGAGAACCTGATGCACCCGGACTTCAGTACTGGGTCAATAACCTCCAGAACGGCATGAGCCGACAGGATGTAATTAACGGTTTCATTAATTCGATAGAGTGGTATCATTTATGCACCTCTTACGGAATAAGATCAGGGAGTGCTGCAGCACCTAATTAATTTATGAACATCAGATCACTTATAGGCGATCGTAAATTCTATTCCATGGTACTTGCCATCGCGGTACCAATGATCATTCAGAACGGCCTGACGAACTTCGTCAGCCTGCTTGATAATGTCATGATCGGCGGTGTGGGAACGAACGCGATATCAGGTGTCGCGATCGCCAATCAGCTTATATTCGTATTCTGGCTTCTCATGTTCGGCGCCACATGCGGTGTCGGCATCTTTACTGCACAGTTCTTCGGCAAGGGCGATACACAGGGTGTGCGCGATACATTCAGATTCAAGTTGATCGCGAACGCGGTACTCGCAGTAGCAGCAGGCGTCATCTACTATCTGATGGCACCTACAATGGTGTCATGGTTCTTGGAAGGTGACGGCACACCTGAAGATGCTGCCGAGACTCTCGAGATCGGCGTCACCTACATCAACATCATCATCGCAAGCCTCGTGCCAATTGGATTAAGTTATGCTTATGCCGGCACATTAAGAGACACGGGTAACACCAGGGTTCCGATGGTCGCGACCATTATCGCGATCTTCGTTAACCTCATAGGAAACGCCGTTCTTATCTACGGTCTGTTCGGACTTCCCGCGATGGGCGCTAGCGGCGCCGCCGTCGCGACCGTAATCTCACGTTATGTGGAGCTTCTTGTGCTCATGATCTACACTGGCACGCACTCCGCCTCTAACCCGTTCATTATCGGAGCTTTCCGAAGCTTCCGCATACCGCTCAAGCTTGTATCGCAGTTCATCCTGAAGTCTCTGCCTCTGATGGCAAACGAGACACTCTGGGCTTTCGGCATGACGGTACTGAATCAGTGCTACTCTTACCGAAGTCTCAATGCCGTCGCAGCGGTTAACATCGAGAGTACGCTTTGGAATCTTCTTACCGTCGCGTTCGTCGCGACAGGTGAATGTATAGGAATCGTAGTAGGACAGAAGCTCGGTGCGGGGGAAATCGAGACCGCCAAGGATTATGCACGGAAGATGCGTGCTCTTACCGTTTTCTTCGCTGCTGTCTGCGGCGTGATAATGATGATCCTGTCGCCGTTCTTCCCTCTGGCTTATAAGACCACGGACGAAGTCAGGTCTCTTGCGACCATACTGATATTCATATCGGGAATCGTCATGCCGTTGATGGCTTTCACGCACGCGTCGTACTTCATCATAAGATCCGGCGGAAATACCCTGATCACTTTCATCTTCGACTGCGGATATACATGGGTCATCGTCGTGCCTTTGGCGTACTGTCTAAGCCGTTATACCTCTGCAAGCGTACCCGTAATGATGTTCTCGGTGCAGTGGGCGGAACTTATCAAGTGCGCTGTCGGCGAATATATGGTAAGAAGCGGCATCTGGGCTAAGAACATCGTCAACAATGAGGTACAATAAGAAAAAACGGAGGTTATCCCATGAACGAAGTTTATGAATTTCTTAAGGAAGCACAGACTTATTACCTTGCAACTGTTGAGGGCGATCAGCCCAGAGTAAGACCGTTCGGTACGGTAGACATCTTCGAGGATAAGCTCTACATCCAGACAGGTAAGATCAAGGCCGTATCCAAGCAGATCGAGGCTAACCCGAAAGTTGAGGTATGTGCATTTAAGGATGGTAAGTGGCTGCGCGTCTCAGGCGAACTCGTAAGAGACGACAGAGTCGAGGCAAAGGCTCACATGCTCGATAACTACCCGAGTCTCAAGGGCATGTATTCCGCTGACGACGACAATACTGAAGTTCTGTACTTCAAGAATGCGACAGCTACTTTCTCTTCTTTCACAGAAGCACCCAGAACTGTAAATTTCTGATAAGCAAAAACTGCGGTCAGTGACCGCAGTTCCCGTTAGAGTAATTACCTGAAACAGCGGTCGGTTTGCAATTCCGCTGTAAGGTTCTTTTATTGTGGATGAATAATCATCAAAGGAATTTTACTCTCATATGCATATTTTAGTCAATCAGTATTTTTCAGCTTGAATTCTAAACCCACTTTACAAGAGGGTAATCATGTGTTAAATTACCGCCATAACGCAAACCGTTGATACGGAGATAAAGATAATAAACGCCTTTACAGAGAGCCTGTGGTGCTGAGAGTCAGGTAGGAAACGGATTATCAAATGGACCGTTGAGGGCGCAGTCAAATGCTGCGACGGCAGGCACCGTTAACAGCCGGGGATATGATGGTATCCTGCTTAAAGCGTACGGTAAACCGTAAATCAAGGTGGCACCGCGGATATGTAATTATTCGTCCTTGACAGAAGTAATTCTGTTGAGGGCGTTTTCTTTTGCCCTCAGCGAAAAAAGGAGGACAACAACAATGCAGATCAGACCTACTCTTGAAGAGGCAATGAAGATCGCAGCCGAAGGCAAGTACGACGTGCTTCCCGTAAGCCTCGAGTTTTTATCCGACTTCACGACTCCGATCGAAGCACTGAAGATCCTGAAGAACGCTTCAGAACACGTCTACATGCTCGAGTCGGCACAGGCCAATGAGACATGGGGCCGCTATACATTCTTAGGCTACAAACCCAGGGAGCTCATCACATGCAAGGACGGCATCCTTGAGATCGGCGACGAGAAGATCGAGACAAAGGATCCTTCCGCTGAACTTAGAAGGATCATGGCAGGCTACAAGAGCCCGAGATTCGACTACCTCCCTCCTTTCGCAGGCGGTCTCGTAGGTTATTTCTCATACGATTACCTCACATACAGCGAGCCCACGGCCAAGTGCAACGTGGAGGACGAAGAAGGCTTCAAGGATGTTGACCTGATGCTCTTCGACAAGGTCATCGCATTCGATAACTTGAAGCAGAAGATCATCGTCATCGAGAACATGAAGCTTAACGAGGGCGAAGACGGCTACAGAAGAGCTGTTGAAACACTTAAGGGACTCGTAGACCTTCTCCACAACGGAAAGAAGCTCGAGGAAGAAAGCGGCAAGCTTACGGGCGAGGTTACGCCTCTTTTCGCGAAGGACGCTTTCTGCGACATGGTCGAGCGTGGCAAGCACCACATCAAGGAAGGTGACATATTCCAGATCGTTCTTTCCAACAGACTCTCCGCACCCTTCGAGGGCAGCCTTCTTAACACATACAGAGTATTAAGAACGATCAACCCTTCTCCTTACATGTTCTATTTCTCGGGAACGGATGTTGAGGTTGCAGGCGCATCTCCCGAGACGCTCGTTAAGCTTAAGGACGGCATCCTCCACACATTCCCTCTTGCAGGCACAAGGCCCCGCGGCAAGACACCTGAAGAGGACAAGGCACTCGAGGCAGAGCTTCTTGCTGACGAGAAGGAACTTGCAGAGCACAACATGCTCGTAGACTTAGGTCGAAATGACTTGGGCAAGATCAGCAAGTTCGGTTCCGTTGAGGTAGAGAAGCTTCACTCCATCGAGAGATTCTCACACGTCATGCACATCGGCTCCACTGTAAGAGGGCAGATTACAGACGACCACGATGCATTCGATGCCATCGAGGCAGTTCTTCCTGCAGGTACACTTTCAGGTGCGCCTAAGATCAGAGCCTGCCAGCTTATAGGCGAACTTGAGAACAACAAGCGCGGCATCTACGGCGGCGCGATCGGATATATCGACTTTACGGGCAACATGGATACATGCATCGCGATCAGACTCGTATTCAAGAAGAACGGCAAGGTCTTCGTAAGATCCGGCGCCGGCATCGTAGCCGACTCCGATCCCGAGAAGGAATATCAGGAGTGCCTCAACAAAGCAAGAGCTTCACTCAAGGCACTCGAGCTCGCACAGGAGGATGAATTATGATCCTGCTTATAGATAATTACGACAGTTTTTCTTATAACCTTTATCAGCTCATCGGTGCGATCGAACCCGACATCAAGGTGATCAGAAACGATGAGATGACAGTCGATCAGATCAGGGCATTGAACCCCGACCGCATCATCCTCTCACCCGGTCCCGGAAGGCCTGAGGATGCGGGTGTCATCATCGATGTGGTAAAGCAGCTCGGCAAGGACTTCCCTATCTTAGGCGTGTGCTTGGGACACCAGGCGATCTGTGCTGCATTCGGAGCTACCATCACATATGCGAAGCAGCTCATGCACGGCAAGCAGTCGGTCGTAAGATTTGACGGAAGATGTAAGCTTTTCGACGGGATACCGCTCGGGAAAGTGGCAAGGTACCACTCGCTTGCGGCTGACCCGGAAACTATCCCCGAGGAGCTCATGGTAACGGCTCTCACGGAGGACGGAGAAGTAATGGCGGTGCAGCACAAAGAGTATAAGATCTACGGCGTGCAGTTCCACCCCGAATCAATAATGACACCAGACGGCAAGAAGATGCTCAACAACTTTATCAAGGAGGCATAAGAACATGATTAAGGAAGCAATCCAGAAGATCGTAGGCAAGGAGGATCTCACATATGACGAAGCATTCGCCGTAATGAACGAGATCATGAACGGAGAGACAACTCCCACACAGAACGCGGCTTTTCTCGCAGCACTTTCCACCAAGAGCGCGAAGGCTGAGACGAGAGACGAGATCGCAGGCTGTGCCGCAGCCATGAGAGATCACGCGACGAAGGTCGAGACCGGAATGGACGTATTCGAGATCGTAGGTACGGGCGGAGACCACGCAGGAAGCTTTAACATCTCCACTACTTCCGCACTCGTTGCGGCAGCAGGCGGCATGAAGGTCGCCAAGCACGGTAACCGTGCAGCTTCTTCCAAGTGCGGTACAGCAGACTGCCTCGAGGCACTGGGCGTTAACATCAACCAGAGTCCCGCACGCTGCATCGAGATGCTTAACGAAGCAGGCATGTGCTTCTTCTTCGCACAGAAGTACCACACATCAATGAAGTACGTTGGACCCATCCGTAAGGAACTCGGTGTAAGAACAGTATTTAATATCTTGGGTCCCCTCACGAACCCCGGCAAGCCTACAATGCAGCTTCTCGGCGTTTACGACGAGTACCTCGTAGAGCCCCTGTCACAGGTTCTCGTAAGCCTCGGCGTTAAGAGAGGCATGGTCGTCTACGGCATGGATAAACTCGACGAAATCTCCATGAGCGCACCTACAAAGGTAAGCGAGATCCGCGACGGCTGGTACAAGACATACACGATTGCACCTGAAGACTTCGGTCTTTCCCGCTGCACAAAGGATGACCTTAAGGGCGGCGATCCTTCCGAGAATGCGCAGATCACTATCGACATCCTTAAGGGCGCTAAGGGACCTAAGAGAGACGCAGTTCTCATGAACGCTGGGGCATCACTTTACATCGGCGGCAAGGCTGATACATTTGCAGACGGCGTTAAGCTCGCAGGCGAGATCCTCGATTCCGGCAAGGCATTCGAGACACTGCAAAAGATGATCGAAGTCAGCAACCGTCCCGAGGCAGAAGCATGACGATCTTAGACCAGCTTGCAGATCACGCACGCGAGCGCGTTGCAGAAGCTAAAGCCATCCGTCCCCTCGAGGATGTCAAGGCTGCCGCTTTGGCTTTGCCCAAGGGCGACTTCCCTTTCGAGAAGGCTCTTCGCAAGCCGGGGCTGTCGTTCATATGCGAGTGCAAGAAGGCATCTCCGTCGAAGGGCATCATCGCAGAGGATTTTCCGTACCTCGAGATTGCCAAAGAGTACGAGGCGGCTGGCGCTGACTGCATCTCGGTTCTGACAGAACCAAAGTGGTTCCTCGGAAGCGATAAGTATCTTCAGGAGATCACTTCTTCTGTAAGCACACCCTGCATCAGGAAGGACTTCACCGTAGATGAATACATGATCTACGAGGCGAAGCTTCTCGGCGCATCCGCAGTGCTTCTTATCTGTTCGATCTTAAGTGCAGATCAGATCCGCGAATACATAGGAATCTGCGATGAGTTAGGTCTCTCCGCTTTGGTCGAGACACACGATGCGGACGAAGTAAAAACGGCACTTGATGCAGGCGCACGTATCATCGGTGTCAACAACAGAAACCTCAAGGATTTCTCTGTTGATACAGGCAACAGCATGAGACTCAAGGAGCTCGTCGGGGACGATATAATCTTCGTATCCGAGAGCGGAGTTAAGGATGCATCAGATGTCGCCTCTTTGAAGAAGGCGGGCGTCGATGCGGTCCTCGTGGGCGAGGCTCTTATGAGAGCCGATGACAAGAAGGCAATGCTCGAATCATTCAGGAGTGCATGATGACGAAGATCAAGTTCTGCGGACTGACACGTAAGTGTGATATAGAAGCTGTTAATGAGCTGGGGCCCGAGTACATCGGCTTCGTGTTCTGGCCTCGAAGCAAGCGCGTCGTGACGCGTGAGCAGGCTTTGGAACTTAAGGCCATGCTCGACCCTTCGATCAAGGCAGTCGGCGTATTCGTAGACGAAGATATTGAAGTAGTTAAGTCTCTTCTTAATGATGATATAATCGACATCGCGCAGCTTCACGGAAGTGAGGACGGGACTTACATAAACGACCTGAAAATGAGCACAGGCAAACCCGTCATCAAAGCCTTCAAGATAAGAAGCGAAGATGACGGAAGACAAGCCGAAGAAAGTCCCGCGGATATGGTCTTGCTCGACTCGGGAATGGGAACGGGAAAGACATTTAACTGGGAGATCATAAAGGGCGTAAAGAGACCTTTCTTTCTCGCAGGCGGACTTGCTCCCGACAATGCGGCAGAAGCAATAAGAGAACTTCATCCTTATGCTCTCGATGTGAGCTCAGGGATAGAAACAGAAGGCATTAAGGATACTAAGAAGATGACAGACTTTTACGAGGCTGTCAGAAAGGAAGATGAACATGACTAATCCCAACGGACGCTTCGGCATACACGGCGGACAGTATATCCCCGAGACGCTGATGAATGCAGTCATCGAACTCGAGGAGGCATACAACAAGTATAAGAATGACCCGGAGTTCCAGGCAGAACTCTCGGAGCTTTTTAACGAGTATGCAGGAAGACCTTCCCGTCTGTATTATGCAGAGAAAATGACGAAGGACTTGGGCGGCGCGAAGATCTATCTTAAGAGAGAAGATCTTAACCACACAGGCGCGCATAAAATTAATAACGTATTAGGACAGGCACTGCTCGCGAAGAAGATGGGCAAGACACGTCTCATCGCAGAGACAGGTGCAGGACAGCACGGCGTTGCTACGGCAACTGCAGCTGCTCTTTTCGGTATGGAGTGCGTAGTCTTCATGGGTGAAGAGGATACGATCAGACAGGCTCTGAACGTATACCGCATGAGACTTCTTGGCGCTGAAGTAATCCCTGTTAAGTCCGGTACGCGCACGCTGAAGGATGCTGTTTCCGAGGCAATGCGTGAGTGGACTTCACGTATCTCAGATACGCATTACTGCTTGGGTTCCGTCATGGGACCTCACCCCTTCCCTACTATTGTCCGCGACTTCCAGGCTGTTATCAGTAAGGAGATCAAGGAGCAGATGCTGGAGAAAGAGGGACGCCTTCCGGATGCGGTAATCGCATGCGTAGGCGGCGGCTCCAATGCCATAGGTTCATTCTACAATTTCATAGAGGACAAGAGCGTAAGGCTCATCGGCTGCGAGGCTGCAGGAAGAGGTATCGACACCTTCGAGACTGCGGCTACGGTTAACACAGGAAGAGTCGGAATCTTCCACGGAATGAAGTCTTATTTCTGCCAGGACGAGTACGGTCAGATTGCACCTGTATATTCGATCTCAGCAGGTCTCGACTACCCCGGTGTAGGACCCGAGCACGCATACCTGCATGACATCGGACGCGCGGAGTATGTACCTGTTACTGACGAAGAGGCTGTGTGCGCTTTCGAATATCTTGCGAAGACCGAGGGAATCATCCCTGCGATCGAGTCCGCACATGCTGTGGCATATGCAAGAAAGCTCGCACCTACTATGAGCAAAGACCAGACAATCGTCATCACGATCTCAGGACGCGGTGACAAGGACTGTGCGGCCATCGCCCGCTACAGAGGGGAGGATATCCATGAGTAAGATCGCAGAAGCTTTTAAGAACGGTAAAGCGTTCATTCCTTTTATCACTTGCGGAGACCCTGACCTCGAGACTACAGCCGCTGTCGTACGTGCAGCAGTTGATGCAGGCGCATCATTGATCGAGCTCGGCATCCCGTTCTCAGACCCGACCGCAGAAGGGCCTGTAATCCAGGGCGCGAACCTGCGTGCACTTGAAGGCGGAGTCACGACTGATAAGGTCTTTGACCTCGTGCGTGAACTTAGAACCGACGTCACGATCCCCATGGTATTCATGACATATGCGAATGTTGTTTTCTCTTACGGCGCGGAGAAGTTCATCTCCATCTGTAACGAGATCGGCATCGACGGTCTGATCCTTCCCGACCTCCCTTTCGAGGAGAAGGAAGAGTTTCTGGATATCTGCCATAAGTATGACGTAGATTTGATCTCGCTCATCGCACCTACCTCCGAGAACCGCATCGCCATGATCGCGAAGGAAGCTGAGGGCTTTATCTACCTCGTTTCTTCTCTCGGCGTAACGGGCGTACGCTCTGAGATCAAGACTGACCTCGCATCCATCGTCGACGTCATCCGCGCGAACACTTCTACGCCTGTTGCTATCGGCTTCGGTATCTCCACTCCCGAGCAGGCAGCGCGGATGGCTTCCATCTCCGACGGTGCTATCGTAGGTTCCGCTATCATCAAGATCCTCGCACAGCACGGCAAGGAAGCGGCTCCTTATGTAGGCGAATACGTTAAGTCGATGGCGGACGCCGTAAAGTAATCCCTTCGCGAAAAGTAATTGCAGCCTAGAATTTGGGGAATTGACATTTTATATTTGACCAAATATAATGTGGCTAAATACAATTCACAAAGGAGGCCGCAACTATGGGCTTTTACAATCTTACGGTAACAAAGGCAAACGGCGAAGAGCAGTCAATGAGAGACTTCGAGGGCAAGGTCGTCCTCATAGTCAACACAGCCACAGGCTGTGGCTTCACGCCCCACTACAAGGACATCGAGGACATGTACGAGAAGTTCCACGACAGGGGCTTCGAGGTCATCGATGTTCCCTGCAATCAGTTCGCAGGTCAGACTCCCGGAACGGACGATGAGATCCACGAATTCTGCACACTGAAGTACAACACTCAGTTCCCGCAGATGAAGAAGTCTGACGTCAACGGCGAGACTGCCATCCCCCTGTTCAAGTATCTGAAAGAGCAGAAGGGCTTCGAAGGCTTCGGCAAGGGACCCAAGGCGATGGCGATGAGCGCCATGCTCGCGACCATCGACAAGGACTATAAGAACAACCCTGAGATCAAGTGGAACTTCACCAAGTTCATCGTAGACAGAAGCGGCAATGTAGTTGCAAGATTCGAGCCTACGATAAAGATGGATAAGGTCGCCAAGTTCGTTGAAGATCTTCTGTGAGGCACCGGCATGGCACAGGAATTCGAACAACTATTACTTAAGAATCAGATATGCTTTCCTATGTATGCATGCGGCAGAAAGATCGTCGCAGCATATACGCCTTATCTTAAGCCTCTGGGGCTGACATACACTCAGTACATCGTCTTTATGGTACTGTGGGAGAAAGAGAGCGTGACCGTCGGTCAGCTCGGAAGCACTCTCCATCTTGATGCGGGAACATTGACTCCCCTCTTGAAGCACCTTGAGCAGGACGGCTACATCACCCGCGCCCGCTCGAAGGAAGACGAGAGAGTCACCATCATCAGCATCACTGACAAGGGTAACGAACTTAAGGACAAGTGCAAGGACATCCCTCTCGAATTAGCATCAAAGAACTCTGCTTTAAGTGAGAAAGAAGCGAAGGAACTGTACAGATTACTGTACAAATATCTTGAATCGGACACCTGTAGTTAACAGGAAGTTTTCTACAAGGACGAGAGGATAGACTGGGAGAATGATTTATAATCTATAGAGACTAATCGGAGAGGGGTAAATATATGCACACCAATAGAATCTTAAGTGTTATTACAGCTTCAGCCCTGATCGCGGGCGCTTTGGGAAGCTGCAGCCTGCTTTCTGATCTTGAGAAACCTCACGCATATGAGGCTCTCACGGAATACATGGAAGCGATTCATGATGCCGATTACGAATATGCGAGCAAGAGTGTGGAAGACGAACAGGATGCTTTCTTTACTGCCGAGATGAATGATACCGAGGCCGAACTGATCGCGGCCATTCTGGGGGCATCTGAATATGATATCGGCGATATAGATATGGGAGACGGTACTGCCTCTGCTGAGGTTACGATCACTCTTCCCGATATCGAATCCATTGCAGACGAAGGTTATTCTTACGAAGAGTTCCTGGCGGCCATTCCGGACCTCGAGGATACGGTGGATGAGACATTTGATTACGAGCTTAACAAAGTGGATGAGGCATGGCTCATCGAACCTGATTCCACAGAAGATTACTATAACCATCTCATAGATCTCATCGCAGATCTGGACTTCTCTGTACTTACTGAAGAGAATGCGATAGAGCTTGTTGATACGTTCATGACCGATCTTTCCGAAGGCAATATCGATGACGCAGCAGCCATGCTCAGCGACCAGGACAGCCAGCTTGCTTATTATGCGCAGATGGCAAGTGCGATGAGCGGCTTCGGAGATGTATTGACAGGATATTTCTCCAGAGTCGATTATGTCGCTGAGGCCACTGAGATCACTGACGATTATATTATCGTAACTGCTACAGGCACGGGCCCGGACATGCAGGCAATTCTCAATAGCGTGCTTGATAACGAAGAAGTCATGGTTCCTCTTTATGCCGATTATATCGAGTCCATGATCAACGGAAATCAACTAAACTACATGTCGATTGCCTCCGAGCTTGTCGGAGCACTTGCAGAAGAAACAGCTCAGGCCGAAGTCGGCCCCATGGAGACGGTATTCAAGGTTACGGCTGACGAGAACGGAAACCTGCTCCTCGAGCCTGTAAGCGGTCTCGGACTCGACCTCGAGATACCCGACCTGACCGAGCGCACAGAATACATCATCCCCGCTGTAACGCGTCTTCTCAGCGAAGGACGCATCACTTTCGATCAGCTGGCAAACATCGAGCAACTGACGGGAACTGATATTTATTGAGATGTGATTTGACCTCTTCACAAAAATATAACGCCGTTATATAATGACTGAGGTAAATCTACCAGAGAAGGAGAGATAACATGGCAATTACAAAGGATATGCTTATAACAGACATTCTCGAGCAGGACATGGAGATCGCACAGATCCTCATGCAGAAGGGTATGCACTGCATCGGCTGCATGGCTGCAAGCGGTGAGAGCCTCGAGCAGGCAATGTACGTTCACGGCTTCACACCCGAGGATGTAGATTCAACTGTTGCTGAGGTAAACGAGTTTCTCGCAGCTAAGGCTTAATCTTAAGTAAACAACGATACTTAAAAGGCAGTTCGTAATGAACTGCCTTTTTCGTTTATATCAATTGTCTTCGTATACCACTATGTTCTTGCCGTGATGCTTGCCGTAATACATACGCTCATCGGCAACCTTGATCACGTCCTCAGGCTCCTTATAGATCTCATTGTTCTGAGCAACTCCAATCGTGATAGTTACATACAGAACCTTGTTAAAGAACAGCGTCGGCGTTACCTCAACACTCTTTCTTAAGCGCTCCATCTTCTCACGGGCTTCATCGATATCAAGATCCTTCATGAGGATAACGATCTCTTCTCCTCCCCATCTGCAGACTTCGCATCCGTTCATCTCTTTACGGATAAGAAGAGTGATGTGCTTGAGAACTTCGTCGCCTGCCTCGTGACCGTATGAATCGTTTATATGCTTGAAGTTATCGATGTCGCAGAAAGAGACGCAGAACTTGCTTGAGCTCTTGTCCTTCATCAGCTCATCAACTATCGGCAGGAAACCTCTTCTGTTAAGAAGACTCGTAAGAGCATCCTCATGTGCATCAGTCGCCAGTTGCCTGTTCTTCTGTTCAAGCGTCGTAACCTCATGCTCACTCATGTAGATGTACATAGCGTTGTAGAAGATGGTCGAGAATACCATCGCGAAAGCAGAATAGATTACAAGGAAAAGTCTGGCGGCCGGAGCCAAATTGTAGACCGGCTCTGCACTTCCAAATCTGATATACAACGCTATAAAGACAGCAAAATTCAGCACAAGCATTATGATGACGCTGAGTCTCTTCGAACCCTTAAAAAGGTAACTTCCGAAGTAAATGATAATAGGAACGATAGAGAACAAGAAACAGTATGTTCCACACTTCAGGCCGACATAGTATGTGGCGATAACCGTGTATATCGTAACCTCGAGGATAATGCTTACATAAACCGGCATGATGAGTCTGAAGTTACACAGGATAAAGCAGAAGATATACACGACAACACTCAAGATGTTAAAGAAGAACAAAGGCATTACGCCCGTCGCTCCCATAAATATCAGCAATCCGGCATGCACAAGACACATAACTCCGACTGTAAACGCGAAGCTATTCTCGATCAGGAATTCGAATACCTTACTGAAAGTATCCTGTCTAGGTTGAACGGCCGTGTTGTTCATAATTCAGATTATACACATCAAAATTGACATATTTGGAAACATATGATAAATTCCCCGTGTAATTCCCATGGGGGAGTAGCGAGCGCTTAATGCGTAGCAAGTCAACATCCTGACCTAACCGTCTGGCTTGTTTTAAATCGCGAGACTCATGTATAGCTTAAAGAACTATACATGATGTTATATTTTGGTTGATTGTGACCCAAGTGTAGTTCGGCTGTACTTGGGTCTTTTGTTTGGAAAGATTCAGGGAATTCAAGAAAATCTATGCCGGGAGGAGATTAAAATGGCAGACAATTCCTTGGAGATCAAAGACTTAAGGAAAAGCTTCGGTACGGGCGAAGCGCGGCAGGATGTGCTGAGGGGCATGGACTTCACCGTCGGCAAGGGTGAGTTCTGTGTACTGTTAGGACCGTCGGGCTCAGGCAAGTCGACGCTTCTGAACATCATCGGAGGTATCGACACACCGGATTCGGGCTACGTCAGCATCGCAGGAGACAAGCTCGAAGACATGGACGAGAAGCAGCTTACGACTTATCGAAGGAAGCATCTCGGTTATGTCTTCCAAATGTACAACCTGATCCCCAACCTGAACGTTAAAGAGAACATCGAGGTCGGTGCATATCTTTCAGACAACCCGCTCGATGTAGAAGAAGTATTAACAACACTCGGTCTTCAGGACCACAAGTACAAGTATCCCAACCAGCTCTCGGGCGGACAGCAGCAGAGAGTATCCATCGGAAGAGCTGTCGTTAAGAACCCCGATATCCTGATGTGCGACGAGCCTACGGGTGCTCTCGACTATAAGACATCAAAGGAAATCCTCGCGCTCATCGAAGACTGCAATAAGAAGTACGGCACGACGATCATCATGGTTACGCACAACGAAGCCATCAAGTATATGGCAGATCACGTAGTCAAATTAAGAGACGGTGTCGTCCGTCATAACGACATCAACGAGAAGAAGATACCTGCTTCCGAGCTCGAGTGGTAAGGGGGTGTCATCATGAGAAATCCCCTTGTAAAAAGAATCCCCAAAGAGCTCGCGGCGGATTGGCATAAGTATGCAGTAATTATCATTTTCATGGTACTCATGATCGGCGTCATCTCCGGCATGTACGTAGGCCACGACAGCATGCTCTACTCTATCGAAAAGGGCCGCACGGACTTGAACCTGGAAGACGGCTCTTTCGAGCTCTCGCATGAAGCTTCACCCGAGTTGCTCGAAGCACTCAGCACGGGCGAGAAGGCTGATGTGCGCCAGTACTTCATTGATGAAGGAATGGAAGAGGCAGACGCTGAGGTAGCCGATGCTATCGAGGAAGAACTGAACGAGCAGGTCGCGTCCGGTATCGAAGAAGCAGTACGCGAGCAGTGTGAAGCTTACGGCATCACTGACGAAGAGATGATACAGGAGCAGATCGACGCTGCTATGGAAGAGGGCTTCGAGGATGCACTTGAAGAAGCACGTAACTCGGATGAGTTCGCCGAGGCTGTCGAGGAGGCGTACGCAGAGGCTCACGATGCAGTTATCGAGGCTGTAGATGAAGAGTGGGACGATATCGCCGAAGAGTATAACCTCAACGATGAAGGCTTCACTCCCGTTCCTGTAAGCATTTATGAGAACTTCTATCACAATGAATCTGAAGACAACAATAACGACGGCGAAGAAGATGCTACTGTAAGAATCTTCAGAAGCGACTCAACAGTCGATATGGCGACCTTCATCGAGGGCCGCGCGCCTGAGACTTCTTCGGAGATCGCTATCGACAGAATGCATGCAGACAACGTCGGTGTAGGTATCGGCGATACTATCACGGTAGGCGGACGCGAGTATGAGATCACAGGTCTTCTTTCCTACTGTAATTACCTGACATTGCACGAGTCCAATACGGACCTGATGTTCGACGCATTCGGCTTTGACGTCGCGATGTTAACGCCCGAAGCGTTCGATGCACTTACATCAAGAACCCACTACAGCTACGCTTTCTACTATGAGACAAAGCCCGCTGACAAGGTTGAGGCTGCAGACTTCTCAGAAAGCTTCTTGAAGAGCCTGATCACTCAGACTCTCGTAGATGACAATGAGATTGAAGATTACCTTCCTGAGTACTTGAGACAGGCAAGCAACTTCGCCCCTTCCGATATCGAAGGTGACTCAACCGGAACGAGCATTCTTTGCTACATCCTGATCGCCGTTATCGCATTCATCTTCGCGATCACGATCAGCAACACGATCGACAAGGAAGCTTCCGTTATCGGCACTCTTCGTGCATCGGGTTACAGCAAAGACGAGCTTGTGGTGCACTATATGACGATGCCGCTTATTGTTACTTTCGTGGGTGCCATCGTTGGTAACATTCTCGGCTATACCGCTTTCAGAGACGTGGCAGTAAATCTGTACTACCAGAGCTACAGCCTGCCTACGCCGAAGCTGACGTGGAGTTCCATCGCGCTTGTAAAGACGACGGTAATCCCGCTGCTTCTGATGTTCTGCATCAACCTTTTCGTTATCGTTAAGAAGCTGCAGTTAAGCCCGCTCAAGTTCCTTCGCCATGATCTTACGAAAAGCAAGCGTTCCAAGGCCAGAAGGATTCCTGCATGGTCTTTCATGAAGCGCTTCAGAATCAGGATTCTGTTCCAGAACATGCCTAACTATGCAGTTCTCATCTTCGGTGTAATCCTCATCGAGCTCATGATGTGTTTCGCATTCGGTCTTCCGGATTCGCTTGACAATTACGGCGAGAATGCTCCTGAGATGATATTCGCAGATTACCAGTATATGCTGATGGGTTATAAGGACTCTGACGGCAATATCATCACAACTTCAGAGGAGACCGCGGAAGAATTCTCATCAACAACACTTTTGTATCCCAAGAACAACAACGATTCGGTAAGATCCGGTATGGGAAGCGGCGGAGACGAGAGCGTGACTGTATACGGTATAGTTGATGACAGCGCATACGTCAGCATTCCCACAGATATGGATGAAAATCACCTTTATATCTCAAGTGCATATGCTACTAAGTACGATCTTAAAGCCGGCGATGTGATCACACTTAACGAAGAGTATGAGAACAAGTCTTATGAGTTCATCGTAGATGGCATCGTCGATTACGACGGCGGCATCGCGGTATTCATGAACAACGACAACTTCAATTCTGTCTTCGGCAACAAGGCGGATGAGTTCTCGGGCTTCTTCTCCCGTAACGAGATCACCGATATCGATGAAAAGAATATCGCCGTCGTCATCACCGTCGAAGATATAACGAAAGTAACAACTCAGCTGAATCACTCGATGGGCGGCATCATAGATGTCTTCAAGTATGTCCTGATCGTACTCGCAGCAGCGCTGATCTATCTTCTCGCGAAGATTATCATCGAGCGTAACGAGCACTCGATCTCGATGGTTAAGATCCTGGGATTCAGAAACTCTGAGATCGGCTCACTGTATATCATACCGACAGCCATTGTGGTTACCTTCGTGGCTTTGATAAGCTTCGTTGTCGGTTACTTCCTGATGATCTGGATCTTCAAGGTGTTCATGCTTCAGATGGACGGCTACTTCGCCTTCTACATGTCGCCTCTGTCGATGGTTCTGTCCGTTGTATACCTGCTTATAGGATATGCGTTCGTATCAGTCATAGACTTCTTCAGGATTAAGAAGATACCGATGGATGTGGCCCTCAAGAATGTGGAATGAGAATTGTGCCCGGCGGCCGACAACCGCCGGGCTTTTAATTAAGCTTTTACCCCAGCGCCACGTCGAGCGCCATCATTATCGTAAAACCTATCGCGAAACAAATCGTTCCTATATTCGAGTGTTCGCCTTCACTCATCTCCGGGATAAGCTCCTCCACTACAACGTAGATCATCGCACCTGCAGCAAAGCTCAGAAAATACGGCATCACCGGCACGAAAATACTAGCTGCGAGTATAACCGCCAGAGCGCCCACAGGCTCCACCGCGCCCGACAGCACGCCGTAAAGGAACGTCTTACCCTTGGACATGCCTTCCGCGCGAAGCGGCATGGACACGATCGCACCCTCGGGGAAATTCTGTATCGCGATACCTGCGGACAATGCGATCGCACCCGCGAGAGTTATACCTGAGTTGCCGTACATCCAGCCCGCGTAGATAACACCTACAGCCATGCCCTCAGGTATGTTGTGAATAGTAACAGCGAGTATGAGTTTGGTTGTCTTCTTAAGTCCGCTTCTCATACCCTCTTCACTGTTGTCCATGTGTGTATGCGGAACGAGTTTATCGAGAACGAGCAGGAAGAGCATTCCGATCATGAAGCCTATGCCTGCGGGAGCAAATCCCCATCTTCCCATATCACTGCTCTGCTCGATCGCAGGAAGAAGCAAACTGAAGAATGATGCCGACACCATGACTCCTGAAGCAAATCCCTGAAGCGCCTTCTCAGTCTTCACACTCATCGCGTTCTTAAGAAAGAATACGCAAGCGGCACCAAGTGAGGTTCCTATGAACGGTATGAGTATTCCTTGTATAACTGCAAAATCCATTTTGTATCTCCCTGCGTTTTATGTCGCATTTCATTGTAGCACCGTGGGTTAGCCTTTGCTAACGGTACCATTTCTCTGTTTTTATGGTTTTGGTACCGGTTTTTTGCTGTTTGGTAGTACTAAATGTGAGGGTTTTGGTAATTCAGTACTGTAAATCTCCATTTTTAAGTACCATTTACGCGAAATGTGCATATCCAGTACTATAAACACCCTGTTTTCAAGTACTATTCTTTGATTTTCTTTAATTCTGGTACTACTCATGGTGAGTAGATGATTTAAACATATCTTAAACACACCAATTCCCAACTGTTGCTATACTTAAGTCAGTACGATCATCGGGGGTAGATTATATGAAGTTGAGAAAACCGCTCTCAATTGTCATTGCAGCATCAGTATTACTAAGTTTCACGGCTTGCCGTGCGAGAGAGCGTTATCTTAATGCCGAGGAGAGCAGGATAGCGGAAACGCCGATGGTATGCCACGAGGCCTTCGGACACTATTACTTCTCACCCGGATGGACAGAGATCGGATCGGGTCATTCGCATACCCATAGTTATTGCCTTGAAACAGATGTTGATAACCCGGACCGTCCTTACAGCGTGACAGTAACTCATGAGACTAATGAGTATTCACACGAAGAAGGCTATTCGTTCGGCAACATCGAATATCCCATCCTCGTAGAAGAATACGGAGAGGATGCGGTTACAATGACAGGCATGGGTGGAATCAATGACACCGGATTCGCTTCGTTTGAGATTCAGACAGAAGATACTCATATCTATCAGTGGTACATATTGGGCGACTATGAGCAGGTGCTGTTCGAATTAACGGTCGAAGATGAGGACTATGCTCAGGAAAATTACATATACGAAGATGTGGATAACACAACAGTTACTCTCTATTTTGACTGATAGGAGAACGATATGATCTACGATAAAGTACAGCATTGTGATCTGGTCTACAGCGAGAATCAGGAGGTTGGGCGTTATAATTCCGACTTCACCCGCGAGTATATGTTAAGACGCAGTGAGCAGGTTCGCGAAGCAAACAACGGCAAGCCTGTTGTCCTCGTAAATAACTTTAAAGAATTCGGAATCGGAGCTTTGGGTCTTATTATCTCACTTATAATCGCATATGTTCTGATGCGCGTCCTTCCGTGCGGAAAACACATTATCTTTCACACAGGCGCTGCTTTCCTGTGCGGCTACATCGGATTAATGAAGATCAGAAGCAACAAGTCTTACGATAAATTCAGCTACACCAAAGACAAGCTTGCAGAAACAATCGCAGGTGTCCTCCTTATTGTGGAAGCCATCGCGATCCTCGTTATGTGGTTCAGCCTTCCTTTCGCGACGGACTGGGAGTGCTCATATTTTATGGCAGGCATCTTTTTATTCGTCATGGCTGCTTATAAAGCGGTAAGGCTCGTTTTGTTCCTTACAAGAAGCATCAGAATTTACACAGGAGAAATCGAAGCCGAGTGCATCGGTTATGTCAGATTAAGAACCGAATCCACTGACAACGATAACCACACACATATCCACTGGCATCACTCACCCGTCTTCAAATACATGATAGACGGTCAGCAGATGATCGCTTTCTATGACACTCTTGCTTCCGGTATTGATTCGAAGATCGCAAGAGGTCCGGTTACTATCCGTGTCAACAAGGATAATCCCGGCTCTATAATGAATCCGTCTTTAAGAGGAACATTTAGCTCTATCGTATTAATCGCGGTCTTCCTTCTTATCGGCGCTTTCTTCGTCTACGGAGTCCTTCACGGCGGCGTACACGGCTCCAGCATAGGTATATAATCAGACTTTAGATCTCTTTTTGTATCCGCAGTCGCAGTAAGGACCGCCGGATGCGAGTGTATATTCGCGCACGAACGTTGACGCGCCGCCCATGTCACTCATGACATAATCGATGTGGCACATCGCGGGCACGAGATCAAAGAAGCCGTATTCTCTCATGAGAGTGCAGATGCCGCAGGTATAGAATCTCGCCTCATATCCGCTGCCGTCTTCATACGGGATATAATCCATGTTCCAAGAATACTTATTCCGGTCACCGGCGCGCATCGCCGCTGTTGCTTTCTGCGCTTCGATATCCTTGGGAGTAAACTTGGATCTCCCTGCCTTCCTGCAGAACATCCTCGTATAAGGATTCGTCATCGCCTTCTCGTAGAATATGGTCAGGTCCTCCACAGACGGACGCCTGCTCATGTTCTTCAGAAACGACACAAGAAGCGCGCAGTTGACGATGTTCGTGACAAACCTGTCGCCCTTCTCGAACTCCGGGAGCTTACTTATGATCGTCTTGTAGTCGGGACCCGCAGCTTTCGCTATCGTCTTTGCTTCTTCTGCCGAGAACCCCAAGTAAGACACGAGGCCTTTCCGAAAAGGCTTCTTATACATCATCCACATTCCCGCTGGCAAACCTGAGTATTTCATGACTTCTCCACACCTTTCAAATTGATCAATAATCCGCCGAATGTCCATATACTGCCGAGGCTGATCCAGCCTGTGGACAGAGCGTTAGTAAACGGATAGTTGCCGATAATCTTCATGATAATTATCACCATGAGCCCCGATACGATTGAGAAGACAGCACACCACTTGGGAAACGGTGTAAGCCCCTTCGCGAAAACAATAATCTGCGTTACGGCAGCAAGCAGGAAGAATACGAAGAAGATACCCGTAACAGGCACAAGGAAATACAATGCGAACTTTATCGCACTGTCAGCCGCTGCCTCAGGATTCAAAGCATATACCGATTTGAAGTGATAAATAACTGCACAGCATACAACATGAACGAACCCTCCGAACGCGAGCATTCCGAGAATGCCGCTTCTGTATAAGTGTGCATATTTTTCTGACTTAACCGCAATGCAGCGGTAAACACCGAAGTAACAGAGACTCTCGAGCGGAATACCTATAAGTCCGAGGACTGCCGACCAAACGATGCGCGCATTAGATACTTCAAGATAACGCGAGAAATACTGATCCGCGCCAGATAATGATCCGTCTGCAGTTCCCCATCCAAGGATCATGTCTCCTATAAGTACCATAACGGCAGCCACTATACCGATCTTAAACAGATGCGCGATACGCGCCATATCGAATTCACTGCTGATGCCTATAGTATTAAAACCGCTCATGCTTATACCCCTCTGAGCATTTATTATAGCACCGCCTGTTACCCTACGCTAACTTTATGTTGACATTGCGGTTAGCTCGTGCTAACTTACTTGTGACCGTTTTGCGATTTTGGTCATAAGGAGCAAACATGCCGAAGAGAATATTTACGGGAAATGAGAAGGAGCAGCTCAGGCTGACCATGCTTGAAGCGGGCTTCCCGCTGATCAAAGAATACGGGATGACACACACCACAATCTCCAAGATCACCGAGACTGCACATATTGCCAAGGGAACTTTCTATCACTTCTGGAAGAATAAAGAGGAATACATTGCAGATCTTATCATGTACAGAAGAATGATCATGATTCCTCAGCTTATCGATAAAGATGTCATGGAAGGCAGAAGAAAGCTCGGGCGTGAGGATGCAAGAAACTACTTCAAGGCGCTCATCGACGAGGAGATCAGCATCTACCCTCACATGACACTCGAGGACGAGGGACAGCTTATACACAAGACAGAGGCCTTTATCCCGGACGCCGAGAAGGAAGGTGCAATAACCGCAGGTCTGCTTCAACATCTCGACGGCGTAAGAGAAGATGTGGATCTGCTCCTTGTCGCGAACCTGAGCAAGATCTTGGTCATCACATCACAGGCAAGAGAAGAACTGCACGAAGCGGTATATGAGAAGACTATAGACACCATTATCGAGAGCATACTCGATCAGATATTCAAGGAGTAAGATCATGAAGAAGATAAAGGAAACAGACAAAGGGTTTTATGGCTGCTACTGGCCGTATGAAGGAGGGTCTTCAGAGTGTGCGGTTATCGCGATGTTGGGCGACGACTGCGAAGACTATATCGCCAAGTGCGGAGCAAAATGGCTTCATAAGAAGTTCGGTGTAAACGTACTGACACTCTCCCCTGCGCATAAGGATTACGGACATCATAATCTTCCGGTCGAACGCATCGGAGCGTCGATCGATTACTTGAAGTCAAAGGGGAACAAAAAGTTCGCGCTTGCAGGTGCATCAACTACCGCGATGTTCTCACTCATCGCAGCGTCTTTCTATCCCGAGATAACTCTTACCATCGCTATGAGTCCGTCCGACTTCGTAATGGAAGGATTCTACAGAGGCAAGAGAGATGGCTACGAAGAGTGGCCGGGCGAAGGCGAATCCACGGTCTCCTGGCAGGGCAAGCCGCTTCCTTATCTTCCATTCGCATACCGACACCCCGAGTACGGCATGAGAATCAAGGAAGAGTCGAAAGCAGGCGGAGATTTCTGCGCCTCGCGTAAACTCTTCAACGAGTCAGAGAGACTTCATCCTCTGCAGGAAGAAGAAATGATCAAAGTCGAGAACATCAAGGGCAAGCTGCTCCTGATCGGCGCCGAGGATGATGTGCTTTGGGATACAGCGAGATACATAAGAAGAATACAGACGAGACTCGAGAACAAACCGCACGAGTGTGAACCAGAATTCATGGTATACGAGCACGGTACGCATTTTGTTTTCCCCGAGAGCATGCTGAAGACGATACTTCCCGTAGGAAGCACGCTGTTCATAGGGCTCTTCAAGGCCGGAAAAGAACACAAAGAAGAGTGCCGTCAGACACGCATCGACATAGACAACAAGGTGTGTGCAACCATAGAAGGGTGGGCAAAAGGAGCGTAAACATGTCACATATCAGCATAAAAAACATCTCAAAGATATACGGCTCCGGATCATCCGAACTCAAGGCTTTGGATGACGTTTCTCTCGACATAGAGAAGGGTGAGATATGCGTTATCTTAGGGCCTTCCGGTTCCGGCAAGAGCACGCTTCTTAATATGATCGGCGGACTCGACCGCGTGGATAAGGGAACGATCACGGTCGAAGGCGAGGACATCACTTCCTATAACAAAAAGAAGATGACCGAATACAGGCGGGACAAGCTCGGAATGGTATTCCAAGCATATAACCTTATTCCCGAACTCAACGTCGTTGAGAATGTGCGGGTGGTAAAAGACATCGCGGAAGGTCCTCTGGATGAACACGAACTTCTACACTTGTTGGGACTTGATGAACACAAGAATCATTTCCCGTCCGAGCTTTCAGGAGGGCAGCAGCAAAGGTGTTCCATCGCGCGTGCTCTTATCAAGAACCCGGCTCTCCTTCTGTGCGACGAGCTTACGGGAGCCCTGGATTCGTCATCTGCTAAAGAAGTTCTGAAAATGCTCGATAAAGTTAACGGGCAGTACGGCACCACTATTATTATGATCACTCACGATGAGAGGATCGCCGGTATGGCGGACAGGCTTATAAGGATCAAGGACGGAAAGATAACAGAAAACACCGTCAAAGCAAGAACAAAAGTCGGGGATCTGGGACTATGACATTAAGCCGTAAAGTTCTCCGTTCACTCGGAAAGAAACTCTCTTTCAACATCGTCACGACCGTACTTACGGGAATAACCGTAACGGTGCTTATCGGCGCGCTGACGACAGCGGATACACTGCAGGATAAGACAGAGGACATCTTCGGTAATCTTAATGTCGAACAAGCGCAGTTTCTGCCTGTAAGACCGATCGATGAAGAGGATCTTGAATACTATCAGAACAGCTACGACCTTATTCTCGAGCCTCAATACTTCGAGGACATAACAGAGGGCGAAGACACGATCAGAGTATTCGCAGATAACAATAAGATCAACCTGACATGGATATTCGAGACGGCATCGGGAACACAGACCGAAGTTTCTTCCTCGCAGACCCAAGACGGAGAGGTCTATATATGCCGTAAATATGCCGAGGCACATGATCTCAATATCGGAGATACGATTACGGCAGGCGGCGCAGAACTTGTGATCGCAGGTTATGCGCTGCGTCCCGATTATCTCAATACGCTCAAAGATTATACGGAGAGCATCGGCGACTACGAACACTTCTCGACCGCGATAGTAAGCATGAATACATACGAGGATGTGTTTGGAGAAGAAACCGCGCCTGCTTACTACAGCGTGGTGTATAACGATGAATCTGCAATAAATGCTTTTCGAGCCGATCTTTACGAATCGTATACGCCGCTTGAGTACTTCAATTCAGATGCCAACTCCAGGATATCTCTTGTAAAGGGCGAAGTTCCGATGCTTCGGGGAGAGTTCTCTTCTTACAGCATGATCCTGTTCACACTCGTCGTGATCATCGTTGCTTTCATGCTGTCGAGAATCATCGCTGCAGAAGGAAGAAATATCGGCACCCTGAAGGCACTCGGATACAGGAAGAAAGAACTCATCACTCACTATATTCTTTATGCGCTGATCCCGACTGCCGCAGGATGCCTTATCGGTATCATCGTGAGCGTACCGTTCGCGGGCGCATTCTCGGCGTTTTTCTTTAATGATCTGGATTCTTTTCCGTATGATGTCAGCATCAATCCGCTGTATATGATCCTCGCGGCGCTGATACCGGTCGTTCTTAATTCTTCAGTCACCGCGATCGTAACCTCTCGTCTTCTTAACAAAGAGGCGATCGCGCTTATGAAGAATAATAATGACGCACGTAAGATCAACCACGCTTTCAACGGAATTAATATGAGATTCCGCACACTGTATATGATGCGAGTGCTTCTCGGTAACCCCGTAAGAACGCTGGTCTTCATTATCGGCATGACAGTCGCCTGCATGATCATCCTTCTCGGCGGCATATGTCAGGATTCACAGAAGAATGTCATAGATCATGTGCTCCCTGATTTAATGGGAGATGCGAGATATGAGACCGGACTTAATTCTTTCCATACGGGGCAGGTCGCAAACGGGCAGACACTGATCGACGTCATGTTCGAAGTCGAGGGCGATCCAGTCGCTTTTAATCTCGTCGGATATGATGAGGACAACACACTTCTTGAGCGCGAAACGGTCTCCGGAGAAGAGACCGTGTACGGCGAATACTATCTTACAAGCTGCGCTGCGAATTACTACGGAATCGAACCCGGCGACGAGTTTACTTTTGTGCACCGGATAACGGGTCAGAAGACTACAGTAACCATCTCGGACATCATCTATAACAACGGTCTCCGCCTTCTCATCACGAGCAAGGACAAAGCAGCCGCCATCGTCGGCGTATCGCCTGATGAATACAACAACATATTAAGCGAAGTTCCCGTAGACGTCCCCGAGCAGGATATCTATAAGATCGCCGACTTCGACACTTACAAGGATTCATTCGAACAGATGATGGCGACGACCAAAGCCGTATATGCGATCCTTCTTACTGTCGGAATCATCGTATGTGTACTGATAGTTAATCTTCTGTCCGGAATGATAATCGACGAGAACTCAAGAAACATATCCATGCTTAAAGTACTTGGTTACCGGGACAATGAGATCAGAGATGTGATCCTTCGCATGAATCACTTTCTCCTTCCCTGCTGCTTCCTTCTGTCTATCCCCCTAACCTGTTATATGGCAAAGCTTTTGATGGCAGACTCCGTCGCGACTTCCGGCATATGGATCGATGTAGTGGTCAAACCCGTAACATTGCTTATCTACTTCGCAGTGGTCCTCGCGGCATACGTAATATCGCTTTTCCTTTCCCGCCGTAAACTCGACAAAGTCGATATGGCACAGAGTCTGAAACAGGAAGACTGACGAATATCATATAACGCCGTTATATTTTCCTTGACATGCACCGCGCGTGTTGGTATATTCCTATCGGTTAGCATATGCTAACTGTGAAAGAGGAAAAGCAAAATGTTCGAAGAGATGATGGTCAGAAATTGTGCGCCTACATTGGCGGGTATCAAGGTCGGAAGTCTCTTTAACTGTACCTGTTTATCGGGGCGCGACGTCTTCGACAGGATCAGATTTCTTAACAACAGACTTCTGTCACACGGGATAAGGATCATCCCGCTGTCGTCATCTGATCGTTCGACACTCGTCTATGTCTACAGACCCGACCAGCTCGATGAGTATCTGTCACAAGATAACGTAAAGTCCATTCTCGACGACTTGAATTATCCGACAGAAGATTCGGACCTGTGTGTAAGAGAACTCGTTGACCGGCTGTACGAACAGGATGTCTTCCCTCACGAGATCGGACTCTTCTTAGGCTACCCCGCGGCTGACGTAAAAGGCTTTATGGAACATCACGCCAAGGGCTGCAAGTGCACAGGTTGCTGGAAGGTTTACGGAGACGAGAATGAAGCGCGAAAACTTTTCGCAAGGTACAAGAAGTGCACCGACATCTACTGCAGGCTCTACGGGAGAGGACGCAGTCTTGAGAGGTTAACAATGACGGCATGACCGCCAATAAGAAAGGAAACGATATATGAAGGCAGCAGTAGTTTACTGGAGCGGCACGGGCAACACCGAGGCCATGGCAAATGCAATAGCAGAAGGAATCAAGGGAAAGGGCGCAGAGGTTACGGTCTTTACCGCATCCGAATTCAGCGCAGATAAGGTCACCGAGTTTGATGTACTCGCTTTCGGCTGTCCCGCAATGGGTGCAGAGGTGCTCGAGGAAGACGAATTCGAGCCCATGTTCACTGAAGTTGAAGGTTCACTCAAGGACAAAAAGGTAGCACTGTTCGGCTCTTACGGCTGGGGTGACGGCGAGTGGATGAGGAACTGGGAAGAAAGATGCATCAACGCAGGTATCACTCTTGCTGCAGACTGCCTCATGATCAACGAGACACCTGACGAAGACGGACTTATCAAGTGCAACGCATTCGGCGCAGCTCTTATCTGAGCAGAAAGGAAACAACATGAGTTACAGGATCGTACTTATCAGACACGGTGAATCCGAGTGGAACAAGGCAAACCTCTTCACAGGCTGGACGGATGTGGATCTTTCCGACGCAGGCAGAGAGGAAGCAAAGAACGGCGGCCGTCTTCTTAAGGAAGAGGGCATCTCATTCGACATCTGCTTCACTTCGGTTCTTAAAAGAGCCATCCACACTGCTAACCTCGTACTCGACGAGATGGACGAGATCTACATCCCGCAGATTAAGTCCTGGAAGCTCAATGAGCGTCATTACGGCGCGCTGCAGGGACTTAACAAGTCTGAGACCGCAGAGAAGTACGGCGAGGATCAGGTTAAGATCTGGAGACGTTCATTCGATGTATGCCCTCCGGCACTTGAGGAAAGCGACGACAGAAATCCTGCGAACCAGCCTCAGTACAAGGACGTTAACAAGTACTTCCTGCCCCTGACGGAGAGCCTCGCGATCACCATCGACCGCGTTATCCCCTACTACCTCGAGACTATCGTTCCCGAGATCAAGGCTGGCAAGTCCGTCCTTATCGCAGCTCACGGCAACTCGCTTAGAGCTCTCGTTAAATATCTTGATGATATCTCCGACGAAGACATTCTCGGACTTAATATACCCACAGGTACCCCCCTCGTGTACGAATTGGGGGATGACTTCAAGGCGATATCGCACAGGTACTTAGGTGACCAGGCCGCCATCGAAGCAAAGATGAAAGCTGTTGCCAACCAAGGTGCCAAGAAGGGCTGATCTTCTGTTTTATTCACCCATAAACCCTTCTTACCGGTGCCGGCTTAATTGTCGGTACCGTTTTTTCTTTAGGCACAGACAACTCACACTTAAGGAGGCAGGCAACATGGATATAATGCATCCCACAGCAGTAATAGGAACGAACGCATGGGGCAGCAAGGCATACAGTAAAGCCATGAGAGGAAGTTACGTCAGTGATGACATACTTATCGAGGCTATCGGAGAGTCTAAGAAGCAGGATATACAAGTCTTCGATATGGCAAGAGATTACGGGCTTGGTAAAGCGCAGAAGATACTTGGTCAGTTCGGTACTCAGGATATCATCATCTCTGCCAAGTACACGCCTTTCACGCACTACAAGAAAGGCTGCGTACGCAAGTCTCTTATGAAGGATCTCGATGACTTTAAGCGTGAGTTTGTAGAGGTTTACTGGCTGCACTTGCCGACCGATATAAAGGAGCACCTGGAGGAGATCGTCGAACTATATAACGAAGGTCTGATCAAGCATATAGGCGTGTCTAACTTCACCCTCGAGGAATGCAAGCGCTCCAAGGATATTCTTGAATCACACGGCATCCCGCTCTACGGCGTTCAGAACCACTACAGCATCATCTGCCGTGACTGGGAGAAGAACGGCCTTCTTAAGTGGTGTCAGGATAACGGCATCCTTTTCTGGGGCTGGGCCGTACTTGAGGAAGGTCTCCTCGTCGACCCGCGCATCAGAAAGAAATCCCCTATGAAATTCACCTTCAACAGCAAGGTAAAAAAGCTCGCTCCTCTTTACGAAGTCATGATCGATATCTCGAACTTAAGAGGCATAAAAGTCCCGCAGACAGCAATGGCCTTCTGCGCCTCCAAAGGTGTAATACCCATGGTCGGCTGCAGAAAGCCATCACAAGTAAAAGATCTCGCCGAAGCCTCAAGGATCGTGCTTACGGAAGAAGAGATCCTGAGACTTGAGCGTGCAGCGGATGAAGCGGATGTTAAGATAATGGGTGCTGACTTATTCAGACCATTCGTTCTTAAGGAGAGAAAATAACTCCATCCGCCGAATCTTTACATCTTCCAATTAGCAGAGATCAGCTGCTGCTCCTTCATGTGCTTATAGATGCTGTCCTTGGCATCAAGCTCTTCTGGACTTCCCTGCTCTGCTACCACGCCGTCCTTAAGGACGACAATGTGATCTGCGTTTGCTACTGTACGCATTCTGTGTGCGATGATGAGCACTGTCTTGTCTTTGATAAGCCTCGACAACGCCTCCTGGATAACTGACTCATTCTCGGCATCGAGAGAAGCTGTAGCCTCGTCAAGAAGTATGATCGGCGCATCCTTAAGGAACGCACGTGCAATCGAGATTCTCTGGCGCTCACCGCCTGACAGCTCGCTTCCGTTCTCGCCGATATATGTGTTGTATCCGTCGGGAAGCTTATTTACGAACTCCTCGCAGTTGGCAAGTCTTGCCGCCTCCATGATTTCTTTGTCCGTAGCACCTTCCTTACCAATCCTAATATTCTCCATGACCGTGTTGTTAAAGAGCGTTACGTTCTGGAATACGATCGAATAGTTTTTAAGAAGCGTCTCGGGATCGATGCCGGATATATCCGTTCCGCCCAAGAGGATCTTACCTTCGTTGACATCCCAGAATCTCGACGCAAGTCTTGTTACTGTGGTCTTACCGCCGCCGGAAGGTCCTATGAGCGCTGTAACCTCACCCTGTTTTGCCGTGAAGGAAACATCCTTCAGTACATCCGTACCGTCAGAATACTTAAAGCCTACATGATCGAAAACAATATCACATCCGTCGTTCTCCATAACTTCCGTTCCCGTCTGAAGCTCGTGCGACAGCACTTCATCAAGACGCTCACACTGCACATCCGTCGCGATGATAGCAGCGAAATTCTGCAGTGTGATCTGCATAGGATCGTACAGTCTCGACACTACCATCAGGAACATAAAGAATGTAAGCAGATCGATCTCTCCCCTTGCGAAAAGCATGCCTCCGACTACAGCCGTCGTTCCTATACCAAGCTTCAATACTACAGCCGCAGAGTTAACATATACAGCCATCTTAAGCTCTGTGAACAGTGCCATCTTCTCGACATTCTTGATCTTCACATCGAGTTCTTCCATGTATGAGTCTTCTGCGTTATTCGCACGCAGGTCTCTGATTGACTCAAGGCACTCCTGAACACCGTCGGTCATTGTCATCTTAACCTCATGGTTCTTACGGGCAGCCCTCTTCTCAGCACCTGAGCATGTTGTAACGATGGCAAATGCAACAGGGATTACCCAGAAACTTGCAAGCGCCATTCTCCAGTCGAAGAAGATGAACATACTGATGCCTACGAGAGTTGTCGATATGATCGCACCGATCATCTCAGGGATCCAGTGGCTCGATGCAGTCTCGATCATGGCACAGTCACCCATGATGTTGGTCGTAAGATCCGCAAGGTTCTTCTTATCGAAGTAGGACAAAGGGAGTTTACGAAGCCTCTCTGCGATCGTCGCTCTTCTTACGCCGCTCTCCTTATATGTCGACAGGAACGTTGAATTATACTGAATGAATTCCGTGACCGCGATGAGCAGAATTATCACAGCACTCATAACCGCATATACAGGAATGCGTTCGCTTGCCAGATTATCGTTCAGCAGATCCTCGATGAGTATATAAAGAACTGTTGCAGTCATCATAAGCGCCATGTTGGTACAGGTAACGCTTATGCACGCCTTAATCATGTCTATGGCACCCTCTCGTGAGAGTGCGAATTTATGTCTTAATTTTTCTATCATCTTATGCACCGACCTTCCATTCAACAGATCTTGTGTATTCGTCAAACATCTTCTTATAAAGACCGTCCGTGTTCATGAGATCCTTATGCGTACCGTATTCTGTAAGTCGTCCGTCATCGAGAACATAGATCTTATCCGCATTCATTACGGTACTTAATCTGTGGGCGATCATGACGACAGTCTTATCCCTCGACAATTCATCAAAAGCAGCCTGTACCTTCGTCTCGTTATCCGGATCCGCGAAAGCTGTCGCTTCATCGAGGATGAGAATAGGAGCATCCTTAAGAACTGCTCTTGCGATCGTAATTCTCTGCTGCTCACCGCCTGACAGATATGTACCCTTCTCGCCGATAACTGTATGTATGCCGTCAGGAAGCTTATCTATGATATCCATGCACTGAGCCTTGGTAAGCGCTGCGATTACTTCCTCTTCCGTCGCATCGGGCTTACTGAGTCTCACATTCTCGAAGATGGACTTCTTGATAAGTCTGCTGTCCTGGAATACGAATGAGATCTTCTTCATAAGTACATCAGGATCGATATCTTTGACATCAGCACCTCCGACAAGGATCTGTCCGTTATCGACATCGAAGAATCTGACCATCAATTCCGCGAGCGTAGTCTTACCGGATCCGGAAGGACCTACCAACGCTATATGCTCGCCAGGCTCGATCCTTAAAGACACACCGTTTACCGCATCGCGTGTCGCATCCTTATAGCGGTATGTGACGTCCTTGAGCTCGATGCTGTTGTCTGCAGGCACAAGGCGCTTCTCACTTACGGGCAGAGGCTCAATCTCCATGATGCTGTCGACTCTCTTCAAAGCATCGATGAGCGTCATCTCAGCTTCACCCGAGTACGCGATCTTGGTGAGCGCTACCGTAATGAGCGGCGTTACGATGATGTAGTACATGATGTTAAGAACGTCGGCTGCTGCGACTCCGTCTCTCGTTACCCCGTATGCAGCGATAACGATGAAAAGGAAGATCGAATTAACGCATGTCATGAATCCGATCATAGGAAGTCTCAACTGTAGCGTATAGTCAGTTGTCCACTTGCCGTAGCCGTCGATGGACGACTTGAATCTCTTGAACGAATTGATTGTCTGACCGAATGTCTTAACGATCGGGATACCGCGGACATATTCCGTCGCCTCAGAGCTCATGACATCGAGTGAGTTCTGATATTCCTTCATCTTCTCCTGCATGCCCTTGCCCATCATGGACATCATGCAGGCAAAACCGATCACAGCAGGGATCATGCAGATGAGACCGATCTTCCAGTTGAATGCGAAGATCAGAACGAGCAGACCCACGGGCGTTACTGCAGCGACTGTCTTGTCGGGCAGATTATGTGCGATGTAAGTCTCGGTAGCGGCGGTAGAATCATTAACTGTCCTTCTGATCTTACCTGTTCCGTCCTCATCGAAGACTCCGAGAGGAAGTGTTATGATCCTCCTCATAAGCGAGCTTCTCATATTAGCCTGCACCCTGAACGCCGCGATATGCGTGCACAGCAGCGCAACGATATACACAAGCAAAGATGCGATAGTTATGATCACCGCCTGCCATGCGTAGTGGCTGATCCTGCCTGTGTCTTCCCCGTTAACCGCGATGCTTATGATCTTCCAAAGATCATAGTAAGGCACCAGCGCCATGACGGCACTTATGCCTGCGATAGTTCTTCCGAGCGGGATCAGCACCTTATGCCCTCCCGCGTACTGTCTGATCAGTTTCATGTGATCATACTTCTCTGCTTTTGCCAATTTCTTTTCCTCCTTCTTTCTCGGTTAGCTATCGCTAACTGACAAGCGATAGCTAACGTAAATAAAAAAGAGCCCGAAGGCTCTTTAGTTCTCGATTCCCATTATCTTCATCCACCCCGGCATGAAGAAATCCTGTAGTGTATTCAGGTATTGATCCGTCTTTTCCGCATCGTAGTCGTGCAGGATCGGCTCGAAACACGCCGTCAGATACGCCGACATCAGCATGTGCAGCTCCTCTTCCTCTATAACCTTCACGGGATACCCGTTCTTCTTAAGGTGCACCAGCGCCTTCACAAAAGCCTTCTGGTTCTCCTCAACATAGTCGTGAATGAAGTTCTCGTATTTTGTGCCCGCGGAACATGCGAAAAGCAGACGGAACTCATCTTTCTTAGGCAGGATAACGTCTCTTACGAGATCTACGAAAGACTCGCCGAAAAGGTCGTCTCCCTTTACCTTCCTGCTGATGTGATGCTCAGTCCACTTCCTGATATCAGCTATCAGAGGTTCTACCATGGCATTAAACATGTCTTCCTTGTCCTTGTAGTGTCTGTAAAGACCAGCGGAAGTCATGCCTGCCCTCGCACCGATGCTTCTGATCGACGCGCCCTCAAAGCCCTTCTCAAGGAATTCGGCCTTGATCGCTTCGTTAACTTTTATATGACTGTATGTCTTATCTCTGGGCATAATAAAAGATAGCAACCTTCGTTAGTTATCATTGATAGCTAACAAAGATTACTATCTTGGTTTGACAATGTCAAGCGATTTAACGCAGTTTACGATAACGCGGTCGCCGGGCTTAAACTTCCAATATTTCTTTCAAAGTTCTCCACCCCAACAGAGCACATTTTACTCTGGCAGGCATATGGGAAATATCCTTAAAGTATAACGCGTCATCGAGAGGCTCGAGCGACTTCTCATCGTCGATCTTACCCTCTATCATCCCCATAAAAAGATCGATCCTCGAACGTGCCTCTTCGGTGCTTAATCCGATGACGTTATCAAGCATCATGTCAACAGAGGCCTGAGAGATGGCGCAGCCGCAGCCCGTGTACGAACCGTCGGTGATCACACCGTCTTTGATCTTGAGCATAAGGTTGATATCATCTCCACAGCTCGGGTTAACTCCTCTTAAGACACAATCAGGCGAAGAAAGTTCGCACTTATGTATCGGATTAAGATTGTGGTCGTTTACTATCTCCCTGTACAGATCTTTAAGTTCCATATCAATAACCCATAATCTTTCTCACGTTGGACAGACTTCTGATAAACACTTCCGCCTCATCCAAGGTGTTATATGCATATACCGATGCTCTGACGCATGAACCTATCCCCATGTACTGCATAAGCGGCTGTGCACAGTGGTGTCCCGCTCTGACACATATATGATCCTCGTTAAGTATCGATGCGACATCGTGAGGATGACAGCCTTCAATATTAAACGAGATAATCCCGTTATGTTCGTGAGGTACCGGCGAACCATAGATCGTCAAGCCTTCGATCTCACGCATCTTCTCCATCAGAAAAGACGTAACAAGCTCTTCCTGCTTCCGAATAAAGTCAAAGCCAATTCTCGAGATATAATCACACGCAGCCGCCAGTCCCACGGCACCTCCGGCATTAACCGTACCTGCTTCGAACTTATGCGGAACTTCTGCGAAAGTAGCGCTTTCGCGTGTTACATATTCGATCATCTCTCCTCCAAGCATGTACGGAGGCATCTGCTCGAGCAGATCTTGGCGACCGAACAAGGCCCCAATCCCCATAGGGGCCAGCATCTTGTGTCCCGAGAAAGCATAGAAATCACATCCCAGCTTCTGTACATCCACCGGCATATGTGCTAAAGCCTGTGCTCCGTCAATTACAGAAAGTGCTCCTACTTCTTTCGCACGTCCTATGATTTTCTCCACAGGATTCATCCTACCCCACACATTACTGACATGGGCTGCAGCCACCAGGCGTGTCTTATCCGTAATCTTGGAAACGATCTCTTCATCACTGATCAGTCCCGTCATATCAGGTTCGATGTAAACAAGTTCTGCACCCGTACGGTGTGCGAGTCTTTGCCATGGCAGTATATTGCTGTGATGTTCTGATACCGTTATGACTATATTGTCACCTGCGCCGATACTGAGAAGTCCGGCCGCACATTCGGCAACAAGATTTAACGACTCCGTTGTGTTACGTGTAAAAACGATCTGTGAGGAATCGCTTACACCAATAAACGACGCAACCGTCTTGCGGGCATCCTCATAAGCATCCGTAGCTGCACACGCCAGGTCATACAGACCTCTTAGCGGGTTGGCATTCCTGCTTCTATAGAATTCTTCAACAGTCTCAACAACACAATCAGGCCGCTGGGTCGTTGCAGAGTTATCAAAGTAGATAGGCGCATCTTCGCTCCTGAACAGTGCAAAATCCTTACGTAAATCAGAAACCGTCATGCCAAAGCCTCATCGATAAGACCGGTGACTTCGGCACGAAGCTCATCATTTCCGATCTGCTCAAGAACTCCGTTAAATCTGGATCTGATTATAAGTCTTGTTGCAGCTTCCTCATCAAAGCCTCTGCAGGCAAGATAGTACAGGATCTCTTCGGATATCTTTCCGACACTTGCGCCATGGTTACCTTCTACATCTTCTTCCCCGCACAGGATGATCGGAAGCGACTGATTATCCGCATCTTCCGACAGCATCACAACATCTTCATTCTCGGCACCCTTGGCACCTTTACAGCCGCTCTTGAAATCAAGCGCACCTCTGAAGATCTTTGAAGACGCTCCGTCCAGGACGCCGTCGGCCCGCATGTCGCTTACCGTATTCGGCGCTATGTGCGTAGCTATCATATTAATATCAAGTCTCTGCGTGCCGTTAAGAAGATAATTGCCCAACGCCTTATACTCAGAATTCTTTCCATCGAGAAGAACATTAGATGCTATATAAGAAACCGCACTTCCCAAGTCGAGCCTTATAACTTCCAAAGAAGCATCTTTACCGAGTTCGGCTCTGAGATCATCAATGTAGCGGGTATTCTTCGAGAGCAGCTGCAGCCTGATAAGCTTCAGGTGCGCTCCTTCTTCTACAAAGTATACTGTGCTGTTTAATACTGTATCTGAGCCCCCTCTTGCGACTTCAATCAGGCTTACTTCTGTCCCTGAAGGAACTTGGATAACTCTTCTTATAACGCCTGTGTCTTCAGCAAAAAGCGTCACCTCGGCATTTCCCTGCAACTCATACAGATGCTGCTCAGAAGACAATAACTGATCGATGTCTTCTCCCGAAGCACTGCTTGGGATACTGCCGGTATATGTTCCTGTCGCGACAAGTCCGCCCATAGCAGATGTCTTAACCGTATCCTGTGATAACAATGCATTATCTAACTCGACATTATCTCCGTTCATCTTAAGCTTCGCGAACGTCAGCGCCGGAGATCTGTTAATGATATAGTTTTCCGTCATAACCTCCTCCTTAAGCCTTGTGACCGCTCATCTCGATCTTGATTAGATTGTTCATCTCGACTGCATACTCCATCGGCAGTTCCTTCGAGACCGAATCAGCAAAACCGCTTACGATAAGAGCCTTGGCATCCTCTTCCGACATACCTCTGCTCATAAGATAAAAGACTGCTTCATCACTTATTCTTCCTATCTTCGCTTCATGTCCGACATCAGCATCATATGCCTTGATATCCATCGCAGGCACAGTGTCGGCTCTCGAGATTGAGTCAAGCATCAACGAGTCGCAAGATACAGAACATTTCGAATCAGTCGCGGACTTCTCAATAACAACAGAGCTTCTGAACATACCGATACCGCCGCTCTTTGAGATTGACTTCGCAGTAATTACAGATGATGTGTTCTTACCGATATGAACGACCTTACAGCCTGTATCAAGATTCTGACCTTCTCCCGAGAATGTGATTCCTGTATAGGTCATCTTGGAACCGTCGCCCTTAAGAATCGTCATCGGGTAAAGATATGAGATGTGCGAACCGAACGAGCCGGATACCCACTCCATCTTGCCGCCTTCTTCGATAAGAGCTCTCTTGGTATTAAGGTTGAACATATTCTTTGACCAGTTCTCTATCGTCGAATAACGAAGCTTTGCATTCTTCTTAACAAAGAGTTCTACGCAGCCCGCATGAAGATTCGCGACATTGTATTTCGGTGCAGAACAGCCTTCAATGAAGTGAACGTCAGCACCTTCGTCTACGATAATCATTGTGTGCTCGAACTGACCTGCACCCGCTGCATTAAGTCTGAAATACGACTGCAGGGGAATATCAACCTTAACGCCCTTAGGAACATATACGAATGATCCACCCGACCACACAGCACCATGGAGAGCTGCATACTTATGATCCGTCGGTCTTATGAGCTTCATGAAGTGCTCTTTTACGACATCCTCGTACCCGGTCTTAATGGCAGTCTCAACATCAGTATAGACAACGCCTTTCTTGGCAACCTCTTCTTTAAGGTTGTGATAGACGATCTCTGAATCATACTGCGCACCTACACCTGCGAGTGACAGTCTCTCTGCCTGCGGGATTCCGAGCTTCTCGAAAGTCTCCTTGATATCCGCGGGTACGTCTTCCCAGTTATTCTTCATATCAGACTTATGCCTTACATATGAAGCGATCTTATTCATATCGAGTTCTTCGATCGAAGGACCCCAACACGTCATATCCATGTCGTTATAAAGTTCAAGACATTTAAGTCTGAATTCTCTCATCCACTCAGGATCATCTTTCTCATCAGAGATCCTTCTTATAATCTCTTCGGTAAAGCCGTCCTCTTCACGCATGTACTCATCAGAGGTCTCCGCATACCTGAAATCATATCTCGAGTGATCAACATCCGGAATTTTCTTATTTTCAGCCATCTGTATACTTCTCGAATCCGTCTCTGTTAATCTTCTCAGTCAGTTCAGCACCGCCTGATTCGACTATCTTTCCCTTAACAAGAACATGCGTCTTATCAACATCGAGCGACTCAAGTATCGCTGCGTTATGTGTGATGATGATGAGTGTTCCGCCGTACCTTTCCTTATAGACTTTGATACCCTCTGACACAGTCCTTACCGCATCCACGTCAAGACCCGAGTCAGTCTCATCGAGTATCGCCAGTTTCGGCTTCAGAACAAGAAGCTGTAAGATCTCTGCCTTCTTTTTCTCGCCGCCCGAGAAGCCTACATTTACATCCCTGTCAGCATAGGAAGGATCCATGCCGATAAGTGCCATCGCCTCTTCGAGTTCTTTGTTAAACTCCGTAAACTTCATTCGCTTGCCCGTAAGCTGCTGCAGAGCGCTTTTAAGGAAGCACCTCATCGATATTCCGGGAACTTCAATCGGATTTTGGAAGGAAAGGAATATTCCCTTCTGCGCTCTTTTATCCGCAGAAAGCTCCGTTATATCCTCCCCTTCGAAAACTATCTTTCCCTCTTCAATCTCATATACCGGGCTGCCCATAATACTGAAGCCGAGTGTTGATTTACCGGCTCCGTTGGGGCCCATGATTACATGAGTCTGACCTTGGTCGACACTTAAGTCGACACTTCTTAGTATCGGCGTTTTTTCGTCGCCGACGGACGTGCTGAGACCTTTGATCTCAAGAATAGTGTGTGTATTCATAAATTACCCCTTTACAAGTTAGCCTCCGCTAACCCGTACAATAATACACCCTATTCCCTACTGTTGCAATAGGTTTTACTTCATCCGATCAAAGTGCATATCCACGAGAGCAGCGCGCACGCAGGGAAGAAACAGATTACATGAGTAATATGATCTTTCTTGTTATATCCGAACAGACTTCTGTTGTAGACAGCGCCGACCTGCGGATAGTAATGCGTGAAGAAACCGAAGCCCTGATTACAAAGAAGCACCCAGTCGAAGAAGATGACATCGAAGGCCTTCAGCGCCAGCAACATGATCATGAATCTTACGAAGAATTGCCAGAAAATAAATCCGTTGCTGATGCCGTTCCATGCGCCGATTACAACCGCGCCCCCCATAAGTGCGAACGCTACAGTAACCATCGCGTAGCCCACTGCATACTGCCCCTTGAAGCGCTCGGGCATTCTGTCCGGAACGACCGCCAGTGCTTCTTTCGGCGCGGATGACATAAACTTCTTGTCCTGAATAAACCCGACGCCGCCCCACAGCAGCAGGAACAAGCCCGCCATCATCATGAGTGAAAGTAAAACTGTAACTAACATATCTATAACCTCCTATCCGAAGAAGATTATAGCACCATTGGTTAGCCTGTGCTAACTGTTATTCTATCTTCCTGCTGACTAGAAAGCCGTTCTCGTCCTTTTCGATGCGATACTCCTGCGCAAGAGGGGTCCTGTTTCCCACAACGCAGTAGTCACAGAGATCGCTGTTGCCACACGTACCGCAGCGTATGAGGGTGCCGTGGATCTGCTCTATTCCGAAGAAGTCTGAGTTACACATCAGCGGCAGCACATGAAGCAGATCGTGCGCCTTCGCGAATTCCGCATTGGGACACTGCGTGAAATGATATCGCGCGATATGATTTACCTCATCATACGGTTCCTCAACATTTATGAATCCTGCGGGATATTTGACTATGTCACGTCTGTCGCCGTCTCCCGACTTCTTGAAGATCTTATTTATCAGCCGCATATCACGAGGACGGTTAAGATTGAATATCTTGCCAAGCGTTACAAAGGGCCCCATGAACAGATTCGAAACAAAACCCTGCAGTTCTTCTACCGGCGGCTGATCCGGAAGGACCGGATACAAGGCAAAGATTATAAGACCGCCGTAAATAGCCATAGCATGCCCGTTCTTCTTGCCTCCGTAATCGGGAAGATCTTTAAGATATTCGTTATATTGATCTTCCGTCTTCTTCCAGATCTCAGCAGCCTGCTCCTTGCCATACCTTTCGCGGAGCCACTTCTTGACGGGCTTTCTGTAGGACAGTTTATTGATTGGAATGTGATTATCGACCATAGTCCGACCTTCCTTAAACCAGCATTATCAAACCCAAAAACATAAGTGCATTAGCAATGTTACCTTTTGCAGGAATCTTGGTAGGAATCATAACAAGAAACAGCGGGAGAGTATTGAAGATGCACGCCCATCGGGGAAGATCGGTCTTACCGGCAACAACAAAGACGAAAAGAATCACAGCAAAGATCAGTAATCCGATATAAGCAACTGCGACAAATGCTGTCTTCTTGAAAAACTCAAGCACTGTTATTCTCGCGTCTTCCGTCATACCGAGTTTTATATAGAACCATTCGACAGCACCGCACAATACATGATGAGCAGATATAAGCACGATAAAGAACATCGAAGAAACCAACATGACGCATCCCCATATTTCGGACACGTCACCTATCTTCCGACTTACCGCAATATAACCGAAGCCACTCAAAAAGAGCGCTACCACGCCTATCATCATAGCCAGTTCGATTTGTTTCGAAGACATAGTAGAGAATACTTTTCTCATATTCTCATTGTCCTTCGCATCCGAGAACTCGAATCTGCCGCTTCTCGAATAAGCCATCATACAGTCGGTAATCCCACAAATTATGTGTCCCAGGAAAGCAATCAACAATACTACTTTAATCATTCATATTCACCATATTAGTTTTATTGTCCTTTTGGAAACCACGGGATGCTTCTATTAACCCGCTTCTTGTATTCGGTATACTCCTGTCCGTAAAGATCAAGAAGCCACTTCTCTTCCGTGTTCTTCAGGACTATGGACATGATGATCCAATCTATAAGAATAAGCGGAAGAATTAAAACATTGTGCCACATAAGGCTTATCCCCGTTATCAGGAACCATACTCCGCTGTACATCGGGTTTCTTACCCATGCATAAACGCCGGTTGTCTTGAGCTTGTTCTCGGCGATGTTGTTATCCATATCGGAACCGAGCGCGCCCTTGTACCAGATGAAGATTCCAAGCGGCATCAACAATATCCCAACAATTCTGAATAACCAGATCCATGCACCTTCCAAGATGCCGATCTTTAACACATACCCAAACAACACTATGGCAATAATATCAAGTAGGACCATCGAATATACAAGGTACGGACCAATTCCGTACAAAGGAAGCTTCTGTCCCTCTTTTACAAAGTTTTTCAGCATCTGTCCTCTCCCTTAACAAACAGAAGCCTTACGAACCACACGAGCATTCCGCCGTTCATGCAGAATGTGTAAAGTCCTTTCGAGAATGGGCTTGCGGGAAGCAGAAGTGCGACCGCACCGATAACAACGATCCAAGTAAGTGGAGTAAAGAAAGCCTCACGGCGCTTAAGAATCGTTCTGCCCCTTGCTGTAACTATCACAAGATCAATAAGCGAGACCGCAAGAATAAAGTATGCGATAAGAACGCACACATCAAAAACCTTATCCATGCCGCCGGTGATCTGTACTGCAAGCTCTTCACCTGCGACCCGGCATGTGTATGAATACACAAAGACTATCGCTGTGACTACGAAATGAATTACTATCCACGGGTACGTCATAAAAGTGAACACTCTTTGAGCCCCCGCTCTGTCCCGGTCATCCTTCATGATGTCCGCTATATGAACGAAGCCCTGCTGAAGAAATAGAACGCCTATAACTGCCGCAGCAAGTGTAACCGTAATCTTCCAATCAGCAAATGCTGCACCGTGACCTGCACTTATAAAGTAGAACGTATCGCCATCAATCTTCCCTGGATCGACATACCCCAGAAGCCAGTCCCCGAGGCCGAACAGCAGACATCCTATGATACCCTGCACGGCATACTTCCTATCCATACTTTTACCACCCGCTTTCATGATCTCCCCGCATATGATACCATCAAAGTTAGTTATTGCTAACCCTGTATTAGAAAGTGTTCATAACAATGGATTGGTCAAGGATAATCTTAGACGGACTCGCGATGAGCCTGTTCTTCAACTTCTCAGTAGGTATGTTCTCATTCATACTTCCGCAAGCTTACAGCACCATGTTTCCAAAAGAGATAAAAGAAGCAGCTGCGCCTTATGTAGTAAAGAAAGACGTAAATAAGATGTATGTGATACTTCTCGCGATCTACCTGTTCGTATTCATCTACTTCGGAGTAAGCACATACTGTTCCGGTGTTACCGGATTCAAGAATCTGTTCTGGACAGGCTACATCGAGATGCTCTTCGTTAACTTCGGTGATCTGCTGATCCTCGACTGCCTTCTTCGCGCGGCATGCAAGAACAAGAAGGATGTGGTTAAAGGAGCCGAGAACTGCAAAGCTTGGGAACTTAAAGGCTGGATGAAGTCCGCACTGCCCGAGCATCTGATTGTCTGGGAGCTCACTTTCTGCCCCGTCGCCGGTCTCATCGTCGCAGGGATCGTCAAGTTGTTGCAGTAAACCCTGTTATGCAGTCTCTTTCCACTCGGTGTCAGGCTTGATCTTTTTTGTTGCGCAGTGATTAAGATACATATTGATCAAAGTCTGATACGGGATCATAGTCTCTTCGGAAAGATCTTTAAAATACTCGATCACTATCGTGTCCAGATTTATCGTCACACGGCTCTTCTTCAGCTTCTTCGCATAAGGATTCTTTATACCGGCAGAAAAATCATACTCATCTCTCATTTGATTCACCTTCTTTCTTATTTGCTCTATATTGCTTCTTCTCATTCTTTGTTGCCTTCCTGGCTGATATAAGTCGTATTATCGAATCATTTAATCTGTAGCAATGAACAACTACGAGCATCTTGGCATTTCTGTCAAACCCAAGCAGAATAAATCTCTCTTCATCGCCTGAATGATCAGGATCAGGAATCAAAACGGCATTCTCATCCCAGAACACAGTCTTGGCATCCTCAAATGATACCCCATGCTTTGTCTGATTCAGTATATTCTTGTTGTCATCCCATTCGAATGTCATATACATATTATATATGCATGTTATGCATACTTCAATCATGCATATTGGTTCGACGTCTCTAAACTATGCACCAAATAAGGCCACTTTGGTAATTCTGTGGAGACTTTAAGCCTTTAGTCTCTAGAAATTAACCAAAGTGGACCCAAATCGTACAGTTAATGGAGACGTCTGAGCCGCCATCAACAGATCACGACGCTTTAACCAGCTCCACGAGTTGCTTCCAGCCTTCTTTGGCTTCCTTAACTATCGGGATCACCGGGTAGCAGTGGTACATGTCCTCGCCGACTATCATCTCGTACTCTACTCCATACTTCTTCATCGCCTTCTCGAACGACGGCGCACAGCCGTACAAGGTCTCGTCCGATCCGTACATGAATGTCACGCGCGGGCAATTCGTAAAGTCGGCACTTTGCAACCACATCATATAGTGAGGAACCGAATCATCTCCGTGCCTCATGATCTCAACGGCCGTTTTCATGTAACTTGCAGGTATCGCGACATCCTTTTTCTCCAGTTCAAGCAGACGCTGCCACTCCTCGTCATTCTCGACGCACGTTCCCGGAGACAGCGCAAAGATGTGTCCGGGCATAGGCGTATCACCATGACCGTCATTAATGTACGGCACCATACCCAGCGCGAGATTTCCGCCCGATGAAGAACCTATAACCGATATATAAGAAGCATCGTAATCAGAAAGCATCACCTTATATGTCTCGTGTATCATCTCGTATGCCTTCGTCAGCGGATAGTCCGTACAC
>OCTX012260593.1_pt1 | contig 58849 bp, 47 predicted proteins | sample 1539691 | NCBI WGS metagenome assembly OCTX01 (sample SAMN02144231, study PRJEB22623) | gut metagenome | biome: sheep rumen | host: Ovis aries | place: New Zealand
TTGCCTTTCAGGCAAGGTTTTGATGTCGTTGCTATCCCCGAGACTTCGTCCCGGGTTATTCTCGCTCCGCTCGGTAACGTCTTTCAGACGTATTAAAAAGAAACTTCAAATTTGGAGATTACAACATGCCCACATCACACAAATAAAAAATACGAAAATATTCACATGAAAATTTTTGATTTCTGTAATTTATTCCTTATTTTGCAATGATATTGTCATAATAGTAACGACGATTTTTTGAAAATGTGAAAAAATAAATTGGAAAGAAATATGAAAAAAGGATTACTTGCTATAGGTGCTTTATTCGCAATATGCCTCTCTATGTTGGCGACAGACATGATCGTGAAGCAGAAAAACGGGGAGGATTGGAAGATCAATGTGGATGATGTGGAAGAGGTTTTCTTTGAGGAAAATGCAATCATTCCTGAAGATTCGACGGTGGTGGATGTGTCGGAAACATTTCTGCGATTCAATATTTTATCCGATTCGACAGTGGAGGTGACTAGAGATGATAGTGATGATGAATGTTCATACCTTGGTCATGACTCCATCATCATACCAGAAAAAGTGCGAATAGATGGAAAAGTTTATACGGTGACAAGTATCGGGGCAAGCGCTTTTATATTCAATAATAACCTAAAAAGCATAGACATCCCTGAAGGAGTGACAAGTATTGGAGCAAGGGCTTTTTATGGTTGCTTTAGTTTGGCAAGTATAGATATTCCAGAAAGTGTGACAAACATCGGAGACTTGGCTTTTTCTCGTTGCAAAAGTTTGGCAAGTATAGATATTCCAGAAAATGTGACGAGCATTGGAGATAATGCTTTTGAATATTGCAGCAGTTTGACCAGCATTAAGATTCCTGAGGAAGTGACAAGCATCGGATATTGGGCTTTTGAGGGATGCGACAATTTGGAGCCAAAGTTACTGATCTATGATAAAGGCACTAAATGCTATGGATGGGTAGGAGATAAGAAAAAGTGCACGGATGTCTTGATCCCAGAAGGAGTGACAAGCATCGGATATGAGGCTTTTTATGGATGCAGCTGTTTGACCAGCATAGATATTCCAGAGGAAGTGACCTGCATCGGAGATAATGCTTTTTATAAATGTAGTAGTTTGGCAAGTATAGATATTCCAGAAAGTGTGACCAGCATCGGAGATCTTGCTTTTGATGGCTGCAATAGTTTGGAGCCAAAGTTGTTAATCTATGATAAAGACACAAAATGCTACGGATGGGTAGGGAATAGGGAAAAATGCACGGATGTCTTGATCCCAGAAGGAGTGACCAGCATCGGAGATTATGCTTTTTATGGCTGTGAGAGATTGACAAACGTAAATATCCCAGAAGGAGTGACCAGCATAGGAAGTTCTGCCTTTAGAGACTGTAGTAGTTTGGCAAGTATAGATATTCCAGAAAGTGTGACAAGCATCGAAAGTTTCGCTTTTGAAGGATGCTACAATTTGACTAGCATAGATATTCCAGAGGGAGTGACAAGCATCGAGTTTTTTGCTTTTGATGGCTGTAACGGTTTGGAGCCAAGATTATTGGTCTACGATAAAGGTACAAAATGTTATGGATGGATTGGAGATAAGACAAAATGTGCAACTGTCGTGATCCCAGAGGATGTGACAAGCATCAATTCTAATGCTTTTGAAGACTGTAGCAATTTGACGAGCATTAAAATTCCAGAGAAAGTAACAAATATCGGAACTGCTGCTTTTCGGAACTGTAACAGTTTGACGAGTATAGATATTCCAGAAGGCGTGACAAGTATCGGAAATTTTGCTTTTTCACGCTGTGGCAGTTTGACAAACATAAATATCCCAGAGAGTTTGACAAACATCGAAAACTTTGCTTTTGAAAGCTGTAGTAGCTTGACAAGCATAGATATTCCAAAAAATGTGACAAACATTGGAATTGAGGCTTTTAAATATTGTACAAAACTTGATGTTGTGATCGACAATTCGGAAAAGAATGTGAAAGTTGGAGCAGATGCTTTCAGAAAATGCAAGTCTGTGACATGGTTAAAAGATTAATCTATTGCATATCCACGATCGTAGGTGCAGGTTTCAAACCTCCTCGCAATAGGACAAATTATTCAAATTTTACAAGTCCCGAAGGGACGGTATCTTATAGGCAGGGGTGATAACCCCTGTATAACGGGCATTTGGGGGTGATTAAAAGCCTCGATGAGGCGACACCTCCATTATAATGTCACCATTTTGTTTCACCCCTTCGGGGTTGCCGTCGTGTGCTCCGTCCACAAAACAGGGGTTGAAACCCCTGCCTAAGAGGTGACGCCCATTCTGGGCTACAATTCCCACGATCGTAGGGGCAGGTTTCAAATCTGCCCGCAATAGGAGAGAAACTTAAAATTCTAAATGCGGAATGAATAATCATTCATCATATTTGACAATGAATTTTTACACATTCATTAAAATATTTTTTATTTTTGTGACGTTATTATAACGACAACATAATTTTAAAATGTAAATAGAAAGAAATATGGCGAAAAAACTACTTGCGTCTGTTATGGCATTTGCCCTATGTCAATTTATGTTGGCAACAGACATGATCGTGAAGCAGAAAAACGGAGAGATTAAAAAATTTAATGTGGAAGATGTGGAAGAGGTCATCTTTAATGAAAACTCCAACATTCCAAACGATTCGACAGTGGTAGACGCATCGGAATCCCCACTGAATTTTTCCATCAAACCCGATTCGACGGTGGAAGTGACAGGGGTTAATAAGGACTCTGAATCTATAGAAATCCCTTCTAAAGTAAGGATTGATGGCAAAGTATATACAGTCAACAGCATCAAATATTCAGCATTTAGCTGGAAACGTAGTTTAACAACACTTGAAATCCCTTCAAGTATAACAAGTATCGCTGAATCATCAGTTTTTAGCGGAAGTTCAAAATTGAAAAGCATCAATGTTGCTAGCGACAATCCGAACTATTCATCAGTAGATGGTGTCTTGTATAACAAAGACAAAACAAAGATAATCTGTGTTCCAGGAGGAATAAGAGGCGATTTCACAATTCCATCAAGTGTCAATTGTATCGGATATTCAGCCTTTGAAGATGATAGCCTGACAAGTGTCAAGATTCCTTCAAGTGTTACAAAGATTGGCATCTACGCATTTTGTGGTTGTCAAATTATGAAAAGCATTGATATCCCTGCCAGTGTCACAGAAATAGAGGACGGTGCATTTGCCCGCTGTTCAAATATGACAAACATAAATGTCGCAAGTGATAATCCAAATTTTATCACTGTGGATGGAGTGTTGTATAATAAAGACACAACAGAACTTATCTCAGTGCCTGCCGGAATAGAGGGAAAATTTGTTGTCCCTTCAACAGTCACAAGCATCAGAGGATGGTCTTTTTGGGGTTCAGGCTTGGATCTAATAAACGTTCCATCAAGTGTGACCAACATAGGAGACGGCGCATTTTGGAATTGTATGAATATTGTCATAGACAATTCAAGCAAAAACGTCACAACAGGAGAATATACATTCACTAACTGTTTTTCAGTTAGATTTACGAAAAATACTCCAGTTGTCGCAGGCAATCCAGACCTTTCCGTAGTAATGGACACATCAGACATTAGAGCTGTGATCTTCAAAACATTATCTGATTCAACAGCTGAGGTTTCACATTCTCGTGGAGGTATCGACTCCTTCTATATCCCAGCCAAGATTAGAATTGACGGTAAAATATACACAGTCACAGAAATCGCAAATGGTGCATTTAATATTGTAGGCGGAGGAAGTTTAGAAGGCATAAAGCTTCCTTCTACGATCACAAGCATTGGAGAAGAAGCTTTTGAATGGTGTGAAATGGAATCAATAGAAATTCCATCAAGTGTGACGAGTATAGGAGAAAAGGCATTCTCGTATTGCCAGAATTTGAGAAGCGTAAAAATCCCTTCGAATGTCACTAGCATTGGAAATGGAGCATTTCAGTATTGTTGGTATCTTGACATTGTAATTGATAATTCCAAAGACAATGTGAAGGTCGGAGAGGATGTGTTCGGTGGCTGTAAGTCAGTGACATGGTTGAAAGAGTAAATGGATTCTGATCGAATAAATCATTAAGGGATGGACGACAGTTCATCCCTTTTTCAAATTATAAATGCGAAATGCGAAATGAATAATCATTAATCGTTAATCATAAAATCCGATTCTCATAATCGATTAAACCGATCCCAATAATCATTTAAACCGACACCATAATGATTTCGGTCTGTCGACCTCAATCATTATGGAATCGGCTACCGTCGCAAGCGATAAAGGGTCTACGACCCTTCATGTGGGGTATTCTGCATGGATCGGTTTCGGATTGCGGAGGGCAAAATCACGTAGAGACGCACGGTCGTGCGTCTCATTCACGATCGTGTGTGTTTGAAATGTGCGTCTCATTATAACGGTCGTGCGTTTTTATTATGGTCATGCGTGTGTTTGAATCGTGCATCTCATTATAGACATGCGTGTGTTTAGGGGGAAAACATTGTATTGGATTATATTCACAAAAAAGGCGTGATTCATGATAAATCACGCCTTTTTCTGGTTGATGGTGTAGGGGCGAGGCCCAGAGCGATTGAGAGAGATCGATAAGCAACGACCCTACAAACCATCATGTCTCAAAAAAATTAAAAATTAAAAATGCGAAATGCTAAATTCAGCATTGTGCATTTTGCATTTATAATTTAGCATTAGTACTTAAAGCTGCTTCCTCCCACGAATTCTCTCAACAGTGATGTTGTAGGGATTTCGTTCTCCTGGATATCGGCGAAGTATGAAAGGAAGTTGAGCAGACGGTGGGCCTCCGAGTAGATCGGTGATGTCTGTGGCACCATCGACAATGGGGCGATCGCGTGGTGCTTCAGCACACATAGCTCAAATATCATAGCCGAGTTGAACATCGCGTCTGCCTCTTCCTGGAATGGCACAATCCACTTCTCCTCTCCCTTCATCACGTCTGGCCAGCGCTTGATGGTATCCTCTGCCGAGTAGCCACGGTATTTGAAGTCGCGCACGATACGGCGGATCAGACGGTTGTCGGTGTTTGGAATACAGTTGTGGTTGTCGAGTGAGATGGATGTCAGCGCAGAAACGAAGATCTTAAACTTGTTTTCAGCTGGAATTTTCTCTGTCAGTTTTGGATTCAGTGCGTGGATTCCCTCAAAGATCAACACTTCATTATTGTGGATCTGGATTGTGTCGCCCTGCTCACGCTCTCCAGTCTCGAAATTATAGCGAGGAAGAGTCACAGCCTCACCTGCGATAAGTTTGTTCAAGTCGCTGTTGAACAAGTCAAGATCCAAAGCGTAAAGACTTTCGAAATCATAGTTGCCATTCTCATCCTTTGGTGTGAGTCGACGTGGCACGAAATAGTCGTCGAGCGACACAGCCAGCGGTTTCAGGCCACAGACAGCAAGCTGAACTGACAGACGTTTGCTGGAAGTCGTCTTACCTGATGAAGACGGGCCGGCAAGCAGAACGATTCGAACTTTAGGACGCTTGGCAATCTCGTCGGCAATAAGGGCGATCTTTTTCTCCTGAAGAGCCTCCGCCACCTTGATCAGATTGCTTGCGTTGTTTTTCTCAAGCAGACCGATATTAAGGTCGCCGACATTCTCAATGCCAAGGAGCTGGTTGAAAGTCGTATGCTCAGAGAACGCCTTCAAAAGCTGAGGCTCCTGACGAACCGGAGCAAGCTCATTTGGCTTGTCTGCCGACGGCACTGTGAGAAGAAGAGCCCCGTTATAAGGAGTCAGAGCGAATTTGTCGAGATATCCGGCATTTGGCACAAGAGCGCCGTAGTAGAAATCATATAGGTCGTCGAGACGGTATAGCTCAGTGTACATTTCGCCGCGACTCTTCAATATATTGACTTTGTCGAAAGCCGCATTGTCCTCAAAATATTGGATTGCCCACGAAGTCGGTACGATTTCCTGGACGAATTCCGTCTTCTTGGCAATATTTTCGCGCATTCTTTCTGAAAGGCGACGGCAGAGATCCTCGTTTATTTCGCCAAGACCTGCAATTTGGCACAGATAACCGCCAGAGATGGGGTGCTCGATACGAAGACAAGCCTCTTTATTAATATGTGTGACAGCCTCATATAAAAGGAAAGAGATACTGCGGAGGTATGCTCTTACGCCGTGAAGAGAGTCCAGGCCGAGAAATTCCACACATTTAGGTTTGTAGACGCAGAATTTCAGGTCCTTAATTTTTCCGTTTACTTTCGCTACAATCGCTTTGACATCTTTAGGGCAGATTTCCTCCAGAGAGATGCCAGCGGGATATGAATTAGATATATTGCTGTTGACGCAATAGATTTTCACTTTCTTTTCCATGACTAAAAAATGTTATGCGTTCCAAATATTCTAACACTAAAATAACGTCATTTTTTTAAACGGCAAAAGAAAAGGTTGCGAAAAAATGCCATGAAATGATATACAACATAAAATAGACCAAATAAGAAAATTTAACATAAAAAAAAGGCGAATATGTTAGTTTTATATTTCAAAAGTTGTAATTTTGCATTCGTATATACGTTGGTTAACTCGTATATGTTATCGCGGCTATACAATATTAGGTTAAATATAGAAATGTCAGTTGTCAAAAGATAACGGACTAAACGATTAAAAAAATGAGAAGATTTTTATTTCTATTAGTGTCAACAGTTTGTTTTGCATTGACAGCACAGGCTCAGAAGAGTGTGACTGAGTATTTCAATGAGGGTATCCAGAGATACCGTAACGCGGAGTACAAGGCTGCAATCCAGAGCTTCAACAAGGTACTTGAGCTTAACCCTAAGTTTATCGAAGCTTATGGTAATATGGGTAACGCTAAGTTCCGTTTGGGCGACTATAAGGGAGCTAAGGCAGATTACGATATCGTACTTGAGTCTAACCCAAATGATGCTTTGACATTCTACAACCGTGCGACAGCAAGAAAAGAGCTAGGAGACGTTAAGGGTTCTATTGAAGATAACAATTCAGCAATCAAGATCAACCCTAAGTTCGCTGAGGCATACTTCAACAGAGGTAACTCATATGCAGAGCTTGGAGATGAGAAGGCTGCAATGAAAGATTACAACAAAGCAATTGCCCTAACTCCTCAGTTTGCAAAGGCATACTACAATCGTGGACACCTACGTTACAAAGGTGGTGATGTAGAGGCTGCTGCTCTTGACTGGGAACGTGCTGCATCTCTTGACTTCTACAAGGCATTCGATTCTTTGAAGGAGTACTGCGGTATCGGAACTCAGGAGACAAACTGTGATCCAACAGTAGGTCTAAAGTAAGAAATTACAGAAAGGATTTATAGAGAGCGTATCATTTGATACGCTCTCTTTTTTTATGTTTTGTCTCTTTCATTATCATGATTGGCTCACAAAAAATGATGATTGTTAAGGGCGGAACGCATTGAAATTCAAAATTAAAAATGCGAAATAAATTAAAAATGCGGAATTATCATTCTATAATCATTTAAACCGACACCATAATGATTTCGGTCTGTTGACCTCAATCATTATGGAATCGGCTATCGTCGCAAGCGATAAAGGGTCTACGACCCTTCTTGTGAGGATGGTTTAGTATTATATCCCCTAAAGGGGAATATCTGTCCTATATTTATTATATCGGTGGCCAAAAAAATAGAGATGCATTTCTGCACCTCTATTTCATATCGTTTTGAAATCAAATTCAGAAAACATTAGAATGTCAATGACAATGCGAACCCATTTGGTTTGGCATTCACCTTGAATGTCATATCGTTGTATGAACTGATTTTATTGTCGTTATCGAATGTCGTTTTATAATGACGTTTCAAAATCTTATGGCATCTTGTCTTTCCTGTTGAAAATTTCACAATACCGATAGGTAGCGTAATGGATGATGCTACACTACATGCTATACCAGCAATCATAAGTGGAACGTTTGGTTGAAAGTATTCGCAATCATCATAATAATGGCGATTGCCGTAGTAGTCATACCAGTAATCATCATAACATCCGTCTTCCTCCCAATGACCAGTCGCAACACTTGTTACGCATAGGACGGCTGACGTGGCAGAAAGGATAGCTCCCGTCAGCATCAAGTTGAATCCTTGCTTCATTCTGTCGGATTGCAGGGTGAATTCGTTATAGTCTGCCCCCAAATAGTTTACAGCTTCGTGATCTGTAAGGAAAGCTCCGTTGTATGTGTATGCCAATCCAGATGGAGATTTCCTTTTCACTGTGACATCCTTGACTACAATTGGTTTTGATTGTGATTCAGCCTGAATGTCATTATATTCAGGAGCAAACACGTCTTTCTCTCCATTCTTGTATTTGATCATGAAAATGTCATCTTTGTTGAAGATATACGACGGACCGTCAGGATTAGAGGTTTTCTTGTATTTGACCTCATTAGGAGTGATCTCCTCTACTTTTACTTCTGTCTCCTCACTCCTCACCGTTGCGGAAAATAATGACATCTTGTGCATTTGCGACAATCGCACACAGAGATGTGGCTAAAGACAGAAAAGATCTTATTGCTTTCATACTTTTTTTTGTTTATTAGGTTTTTCGTATTTCGCATAGAATTAATTGTGTTGCAAAAATACACAAATGATAAGATCCTTCAAAGGAAAGAAGAAAAGTATGTGTTGGTGGTTTAAGAATTTATAACAATTCGCAATGCCTTGTAGAGACGAGAGAATGTTGCGTCTATGGAAAAGAGGTGAATATATCAGCCCCAAAAGAATGACACAAAATGTCGGAAATATACAAATATTGCATTAAATGAGTTATAAAACATATATTTTTTGCATTTTTTTGACAAAAAGCGTATCTTTGCGACATAATTTGTGAATTATTGGAAATAAGAACATTTTTAGAAATAATACAATGGACAACAAAAAGTTGAGCGATGCTCTTAAGTATCACGCAGAGGGACGTCCAGGTAAAATCCAGGTGATCCCAACAAAGCCTACTGCAACTCAGAGAGACCTTTCTTTGGCATACTCTCCAGGTGTTGCTGAACCATGTTTGGAAATACAGAAAGATGAGAACTTTGCATACAACTATACAGCAAAGGGAAATCTTGTGGCTGTGATCTCTAACGGAACAGCGGTACTTGGTCTTGGTGATATAGGTGCTCTTGCCGGAAAACCAGTTATGGAAGGTAAGGGATTGTTGTTCAAGATTTTCGCAGATGTTGACGTGTTCGATATCGAGGTAAACGAGAAGAACATCGACAAGTTCGTAGAGACTGTAAAGGCTATCGCTCCTACATTCGGAGGAATCAACCTTGAGGATATCAAGGCTCCTGAGTGTTTCGAGATCGAGGACAGATTGAAGGCAGAACTTGATATTCCTTTGATGCACGACGACCAGCACGGTACAGCCATCATCTCTTCTGCAGCCCTTTTGAACGCTCTTGAGGTAGCTGGAAAGAAGATCGAGGATGCAAAGATCGTTGTAAACGGTGCAGGTGCAGCCGCTAACTCATGTACTCGTCTATACGTCGCTCTTGGTGCTCAGAAGAAGAACATCGTTATGTGCGACTCGAAGGGTGTTATCAATTCAAAGAGAACTGACCTCAACCCACGCAAGGAGGAGTTTAAGACAGACCGTGATATCAACACTCTTGCTGAGGCAGTTAAGGATGCAGACGTATTCTTGGGATTGTCTAAGGGTAACGTGTTGTCTCAGGACATGGTTCGCTCGATGGCAAGCAACCCAATCGTGTTCGCTCTTGCTAACCCTAACCCAGAAATCACTTACGAGGATGCAATGGCATCTCGTCCTGATATCATTTTCGGAACAGGTCGTTCGGATTATCCTAACCAGATCAACAACGTGCTTGGATTCCCTTACATCTTCCGTGGTGCTCTTGACACTCACTCAAAGGCAATCAACGAGGAGATGAAGCTTGCTGCTGTACGCGCTCTTGCTGAATTGGCTAAGAAGCCAGTTCCTGAAATCGTAAGCAAGGCATACGGTGGTAAGGCTATGACATTCGGTAAGGAATACCTTATCCCTACAGCTCTTGACCCACGTCTACTTGAGACTGTCGCTCCAGCTGTTGCTAAGGCAGCAATTGAGAGTGGTGTCGCTCGTCATGAGATTAAGGATTGGGATGCATATCGCGACCAGTTACGTCATCGTATGGGCTTGAACAACAAGCTTATCGATGGTCTACGTGTTCGCGCTAAGAAGGCTCCTAAGAAGGTTGTATTCTCTGAGCCAAACAACGTAAGCGTACTTTCTGCTGCTGTCGCTGCTAAGGCTGACGGTATCTGTGTTCCAGTTCTTGTAGGTAACGAGACAAACATCGCTCGTATTGCTGAGGAGAACAACATCAATATCTCTGGAATCGAAATCATCAACAACCGTGCTGAGAATCAGGGTTCACGTCGTGACCGCTACGCTAAGTATTTGGCAGAAAAGAACGCTCGTAACGGATACACATACGCAGAGAGCCTAGAGTTGATGTTCAACCGCAGCTACTTCGCAACTATGATGGTTGAGATGGGAGACGCAGACGCTATGGTATGCGGTGTTTACACTAAGTATACAGACGCTATCAAGCCAGCTCTTGAAATCGTAGGAACACGTGAGGGTATCGACCATATCGCAGCTCTTAACATCGTAAATACAGCTAAGGGAACATTCTTCTTGGCTGACACATTGGTCAACAACCACCCAAGCGTTGAGACTCTTGAGGAGATCGTTAAGTTGACTAACGACAGCGTTAAGATCTTCAATGTAGATCCAGTTATCGCAATGCTTTCTTACAGCAACTTCGGCGCTGACAACACAGGTAGCCCTGTTACTGTTCATAAGGCAGTCGAGAATCTACACAAGAACCACCCAGAGATCTTGGTAGACGGTGAGATGCAGGTCAACTTCGCTCTTGACAAGGATCTTCGTTCTGCTACATACCCATTCTCTAAGCTTGAGGGTAAGGATGTCAACACATTGATCTTCCCTAACCTAAGCTCAGCTAACATCACTTACAAGACACTTCTTTCTATGGGTCTTGCTGAGAATGTTGGTCCAGTTCAGATGGGATTGAAGAAGCCAATCTACGTTTGCGAGCCTGAAGCTTCTGTACGTGACATCATGAATATCGTGACTATCGCAGTTATCGACGCTCAGATCAACGGAAAGAAATAAGCAAGCAATTTGTTAATTTTAGACACAAAAAATGGGGTGTATCAAGCGATACATCCCATTTTTGTATAATGTTGTTATTAACATCAATTTGATCCAACAACATGAAATGATTTATTCCCTACGGGAAATGTGATGTCATCGGCATATTATCCTATCTGCCTACATGTAATCACTACGTGATATCCTAAATGATAACACAGAAACGACTACACCTTTAGGTGTTTTATATCGGTAGATATATGTTATGACCACGATATTTCCCCGTTAGGGGATATATCTAGTAATATTATAATTCGAATTCACGTTAATATAAAGTTTGTTGAAGAGTAAAAAATGAGGATTCCAAAGGGCGGAACGCCCTTGTCCCCTTCCAAAGTGCGAGCCGAAGGCGAGCACAATTTAATAGAAGCACAATGAACGCATTTTTTACCGCTCGTCCTTTGGACTCGCGGAAGAGAGGTTGGGGTTAGGACCAACATTTATTAAACATGGACCCTTAACAATCCTCATTTATGACACTTCAACTATCATATTTTTATTTCCTCGAATTCACGTTGATTTAAGGTAGGAATGCCCCTACAGTTATTTTGTATGCGGCCCCTAGGATGAAGCAGCGACGTGGTAAGCCGATCTTTTCCTCTCTGATGATCTTTTGTATTTGTAATTTAATTTAAAATTCACAGAGTATCTGACATACGAACGTACATTTTCTCCATTATACTTACTTGGAATCCATTGCCCTTCCGTCAACTTGATCAAACGAATTGCTTCTTGGTCTATTTCTGGGGAAACAGAATCTATAATTTCTACATCTTTTATTTTGCCGTCACTTTCCAGAATAAATTTAAAACGACATGTGCCTTCTATTTTGTCTTTTTTTGCTTTTTTGGGGTATTTAAGATTTTTGTATATGATTTTATCTACTTCTTTATAATAATAACTGGCGGAAGTGGTGACTAACAAACAGACTCCTTTGTCATCAAAATCAGGTATTTTAAAAAGGACAGACAAAGTAAATTCCTGATTGGTTTCTCCAGGAATCCATTCCTTCATGTTTTTTATGACACGGATGACTTCATTATCTAGTCTCTCATAAACACCCCTTATGAGCTTGATATCTTTTATATTTCCTTCTTTGGTGACGGTGAATTTCACTATGACTTTTCCTTGTACTCCAGCTTCAAAACAAGGTGCGGGGTATTTAAGGTTTTCCTTGAAATATCTCATCAGACCTTTTCTTCCGTCTGGATATTCTGCCGTATTTTCCTGTTTTGAATATATAGAGTCTTCATAGAATAGTTTGAAATCTTCGTATATTGTGTCGACGTCAGACAATGGAGTTACGATCAGACCATATTCTCCAGGTTCGACATTGGCATGTACGGAAAAGAAGCCCAACAGAAGAAAAAACAATATATATAAGATTCTGTTCATTTTTTATGAGAAACTTTTACGTTCATTTCATTCCCTTTCTCTTAAAACTCTGAGTCTCTCTGTGTTTATTCTAAATGTGCTCGTCTTCGGCTCGCACTAGAAAGAATGGGTTAGGGCGTTCCGCCCTTAACAATCTTCATTATTGATATTGCCTGATCCTTACGTCAATACCGCTTCCTTCCAAAAGCTTTACCACTTGTTGGATATCTGTCTGTCCGTAGTGGTAAGGGAAAAGAACTTTAGGATTAACCATCTTTGCCGCTTTAGCCAATTGTTCGGGAGACATAGTGTAGGGGAGATTGCATGGCAAAAAAGCGACGTCGATATCCTTAATATCCTTCATCTCCTCGATATCCTCTGTGTCGCCTGCTATATAAATACGGAATCCATCAATTGTAAGCACATAGCCGTTGTCTCGACCCTTAGGATGAAACTGTTGTTTGTCTGGCGAGGTGTTGTAGGCAGGAACAGCGTCGACTCTCCACGTCCCAGAAAATCCTTTCCCTAGCCACAAGAGCATCACGTCGCCATTCTTCATCACGCTGCCTTTGCCACCCAATATTTCGCTGCTGCGAGGATTGGTGATAAGTGTAGTCCCTTCTTTAGTAAGTTGACGGATAGCCACAGAATCCAGATGGTCGAAATGTTCATGAGTGACGAAGATATAATCAGCTTTGGGCAGGGTCGTGAAATCAGTGGCTGGTTGTACAGCGTTGGTGACTGGATCCACGTATATCCATTTCTCTTCGCTTTGCTCGATTTGCATCCTGACTGATCCGTGTTTGATGCAGTACATTTTTATGGATGTACCTTCAGAAGTTGTGAAGGTGTCCACGGTTTCTTGATCTGTTTTTGCAACCTCGTTCTCTTCGATGTTTTTTGCAGATTTTTGGGCATTGCAGCCTACTAGAGTGCAGAGCAATGTTACGATTGAAATTGTCTTTTTTATCATAGTAAATCGTTTTATGGCAGGCAAATTCTGCTTTCTGAAAAAGATATTTATTCCGTAATCTTCTTCAACCAATTCTTTACCCATTCCGCTTCGCCCTCTTTCCAAATACGACTCCAAAGTTCTATATTGAAAAAAAGACGTTTTAAATCTTTATCATTCCCGTCGTGACCAATTAATTTTAAGACTTTATTCACTTTATCGGATCTATATAAAACGGTATCAGGCGCCATCGCTTTTTCTATTGTTGTTGCCACTACCTCTTCTACTACTTCCGTGACCATTATCTCTGTATCCCAATATTCGTAGTCGCTTGACAAAAACAACGAGTCAAGTTTGGCATAGTTTTGCTTGTTTACCCATTGATAGGAATCTGAAAGTTGGTGGGCGGCGTTGTATATCTCTGGACAATCTTTTGATAATTGACGGAATTGTTCGGTATGTGTGTCCAACCATCTCTTGAGGCACTCTTTTGCTTTGTCTCTTTTCGTTGAAAAGAGATAGTCGAATGCATTTTTTTCTTTGTCAGATAAGGTTTCAATCACAATTTCGACATAATTGTGGCCCACATTGCAATGCTCGCTTCCGCAGTAATCAGACAAATCACCGTAGATGTCTTTCATCAGTGAATCCACCAACTCTTCTGGCTCCTCCACTGCCTCTTTCGCTAAATCCGACAATAATCTTCCGTCTACCTCAATGTCTGCAAAATATCCACGTTTTGACGAGTCTGAATAAGAAGGAAGAATAACGAAAAGTGACGCACCCTTTGCTTGTGCTTTTTTAAGGATGTGCCTATAGATATAGCCAAATTCATGCGATACGTCTAATTCTTTGTCTATTATATGATTGATGTTGTTGTCATTTTTGTCATCATATCCATATCTAGATCTAGTCCATCTATAGACACTGGGATGGATGAAACTTGGGATGTAGCTGCATGACAGTGGCACATCATATCCCTCTTCCGTCTCTTCAAACACGAAATATTCGCAACGAGGAGAATAGCCATTGGGTATAATGGAATCTTTGAGAGAGAATTTGATGTTTGAATTATAATATTTAAAGTCCAAAGTGTCGATTCTTAGTCTTAAATCCTTGTGTATGGCACCGGCTCCTTTCACCCAACCGATCAAACCCAAAGCGACTATGAAGAGGAGTGTGATGACTCCTAACAAATAATGTTTTTTATTTATCTTGATTTTCATGATCCATCTTTTTTTTGATTAGGTAATAGTTGAGAGCCAACATGATGATTCCGCATGTGAAAATGCTTATTGCCACTCCTGCGTGGCCAAGGTCGTTGACACTGGATATATTGTAAATGGCGATAATCCAACCGAACATAGCGATATTGAAGAATATGATGTTGTAATCTTTTCTCCATTGATAGGTATGGTAAGCCAAAAGGATAAGTAGCAGAACGACATAGATAATGGATGTGTGTTCTTCTAATAAAGGAGTCGTTATGGCGACGGTGATGGCTGCCAACAGACAAAAATATTGTCTGAACTCTATTTTGATGCCGTTTCTCTTTTGGAATATCCAGAGTAGAATCAAAGGCAAGGCGAATGGAATAATGATTTCACTGCCTTCTGTGCCATAATGATGGTAGTTTGATACACCGAATGTCAATATGATAAAAGATAGCAGGAATGCCCCTAATTCCAGCCATTTCGCATCTGTCTCCAACAATTGTTTGGCTTTATTCCAAGGAAGAAAGGAGAAAGCGTAACCTGAAGAGATGATCGTAAGTATACTATAGACAAGAAAATTGTTGTGATCGCTGAATATACATTTGAAGTGATATATAAAGGCTGTGATGATGAATGGGGATATGAGTAGACGTATATTCAATAAAAAACGTTCTTTGGCTTTGAAATAAGTGTTATACAAGAAGAATACGTCCATCGCCAGAGTCAGGCAACAAAGGAACCAATTGACATCTTGGTGATCGGCTGAGTCAACAGCAAGAAAAATGGCAGCGAAAGATGTCAATACTGTCGCCGCTATTGTCGCTTTGAAATAGATGGCGAAAGGAAAGCATAATATGATGACAGAAATGAAGAATACAGCTTTTCTTATTTCCAAATCAAAAGCTCCTTCGCACAACATGGAGAAGGTGGTGAGTATGGCTATGCCTTGCAATATCGCCACACTCTCTGTAAAGATCTTTTTGTCGGATAGCTTTGCGTCTACCAGATAACAAGCCATGGATCCTACAATGATAGGAAACAGACTGAAGCAGATACGGGCGTTTGTTCCGACATCATTCCAGAAATCAGCTATCAGGATAGCTACTCCTGTCATAACGAATATGGCAGCGACGACGCTCAACGCATATTTGCCGGTAGATGTGTTCTTTGATGAATCGTAGTACTGGATAATTTCATCGGCTGTTTGCTGCGAGATCACCTCTTTTTTCACCAATTCATCCGTGTCGATCTTTATTTTCATAGATGCGGTTGTATTTGTATTTTTTGCAAATTTAATTTTCCTGTTTAAATATGCAAGGAATATAGAAGATAAGTGTCAGAAAACCACCACTTTCTGCCCGTTGACAATATACACGCCTTTCTCAATCTGGATTCTTGCCATAGCGTTGGCTGAAAGATCAACAGAGCGAATAGCTTTCCCGTCTACACTATAAACGACAACAGATTGCCTTGCTGGGGATATGATGTATAAATAGCCTTTTCCGCAGAAAATCTTTATTTCATCCAGGTTTTTATTATAAAGCGGTATGTTTGCACGATCGTACAATGTTGAATCATGCATCGTAGTATCAGGCATTATAGTACAAAATTTATTATTCTCGAATCCCCATTTGAGGTATGAATCCTGATTTGGCTGTATGGTAATCCAATGATTTAATTGATTGACTATTGAATCATAATTTGTCGTTTCATCATATTGGTGGAGAATAAAGCAATTCTCTCTCAATCCATTATCTTCTCCGATATAATCGGTTGTAGATGTGTTGACGCAATGTATATTATCTGTTGTGCAGACATTGAAGATTTCACTTGCTTGGTTGCCAAACCCTACAATACCTCCAGCCAAAGTGTCTCTGCCTATCACATTGCCGAGGTTAAATGAGTTTGTGATATTGCCGATAACGCCGTCGAATCCTCCATTGACGCCTGCAATACCACCTACTTGTTGGTCTCCGTTGATTACACCATTATTCCTTGAATTCACTATAAAGCCGTCATTTCTTCCTGCTATTCCACCAATTTTTTCATCCCCCATGATTGAAGAATGGTTAGTGCAGTTGTCTATGAATCCGATTTTCACGTTATAGCAGTTTGAAATATCCGCAAAACCACCATTGTATCCACAGATGCCACCGCAACCTTTATTTGAGGTTATCCCTTGTCTGTTTGTACAGTTAGTTATAGTCCCATAGTTGTATGAGCATATACCTCCGCTACAGAGAGAACTATATACTTCAGCAAGATTGGAGCAATTAGTTATAGTGTTGAGATTGACACCACAAATGCCTCCAGCGTACCTCCAGCTATTTACAGAGCAGTTGATATTTCTGCAGTTAGAGATTATTCCGCTATTGATGGCGGCGATTCCTCCGCTCCAAAGAGTTGAGTGAATAACACCACTCTCTATAGTGAGATCCTGGACAGCACCATATTCTCCGATACTTCCGAATAATCCAAAGTAAAAATCGTTCTCCTCCACATTAATGTGTATGTTGTTAACAGTATAATTATTGCCCAAAAATGTGCCGTTAAAGTCGTAGGAAGCGGAACCGATAGGAGTCCAGGAGTCTAATGAATCTTTATATAATTCAGACAGGTCAATATCATTAGTGAGGGAGAAAAAAATGTTTTGAAAATCAGTTCCATTATTTACTTCTTCCGCCAATTCAGCCATTTGTTGAGGAGATGAAATAAGATATGGCTCATCCTCTGTCCCCAATCCTTTCCAGCTGTTGCTGTAAGAGAAAAGAGACAGTACGTTTAGAGATATAATTGTGAGGATTATTCTTTTCATTCTTTAGGATTATTAAATGTGCCGGCAGACGGATCATAGAAATCAGAATAAAAGAAATCTATATCGTCCATATGTTTTTCGAGTTCTTCTTCTGTGTTGATAGTGAACATTGATACATGAAGAGGCATCACACATTTTAGCCTTCTTAATTCTTTGAGATCTTGATCCGTACTTGTTGTTACAAAGTCTATCCTACCATTGCCGATCATCATACTTTTGATAATATAGTGAAGTGTAGCAATTGATGTATATGTAGAAAACATTACGTGATAACCTCTCTTCTTTAGCTCAAAATAATCTTCTTCCGAGAAGCACTCAACGTATACTCTTTCTTTGATTTTCCCAAAAAGTTCATCAATGATGTCAGGATCAGAAATCTTGTCTGTCATGACAGAGATGTCGGGATGATTCATCAATGTGTCCACTACTTCTTGTATTGTAATGGGAGTATAAGTATTGTATATTTTTCTTTGTTTGAAATCTTCATATGAAGCTATAGAATCTTTAAGTTCACTATGGCCTGTGATTTCATTGAAAAGTTCCCAATCGTGAGAGGCAATAAAAATACCATCTGAAGTAGAGTCTATATCTACCTCAAGGTATTTATATCCTTTTTCAATTGAATTGATCATAGCTTCACGGCTATTTGTATATATGTTTCCACCGACGCAACCAAGTGCATGAGCTATTGGTTGTGGAATTTGTTGTCCGAAAACATATTGAATGTTTATTGATATAAGGACAAATGTAATGATATATATATAGTTTATCCTTCTCATCAGTAGTGTTATATAGTAGAGGCTCAAATTAATAAAATATACTATAATTCGTAAATTGCTAAATATCATCGACCAAAATTACAATCTTTTTGCAAGAATGAGTATAATATTTACGATAAAGTGGGGTCGAACAGGAATATGTATGGATAATTAACAAAAAAACCTGCAAGATTAATCTTACAGGTTTTTGTCCTTTTCGTTTATAGTTACGATCATTTAGTTACTCTGATTTCGGCACAATACGGAAATTGTCGAAAGCGATCATCACATTTGCGTCTGTCTCAGGCTTTCCAAACACTAGAACAGAGAAGTTGACAGCCTTAGTCAGATCTAATTTCAGATCCTCTTTGGGCTGATCCTGATTGTAGACGTAATTGAACGCAGTCAACGGAATTGTGATTGTCTCCCAACCATCTGTATAGAATCCGTTAGACAAATCTTTTCCTCCATTCTGTCCGGCAATAAAGTAGTTCTTGTCATTCTTATATGGCTCCCAACGACAGATAGGCGAGATCGTACGTCCGATTTTGTCTGGCTCAGCAGATTTGTATCCGGCGATAAACTCAGTCGCGATTCCTTTGTAAGCGGCTTCTTTTGGAATATTGCACTCAAATTTCAATACTAAATCTTCGATTTTTTGTTCGTAGAAAGGCAGACCAGCAATTGATACAGCTCCACGTCCACCTTCATCTGCTCCGTGCATGTATTGGAACCATAGGTCGTTTATGTAAATGTATGGATGTTTGGCTGGGTATGTGCCATGTAGCAAACCGAACTTACCTGAGCATCCTTCTATGAGTTTTCCACTATAAGGCACGATAGAATCGTTTTCAATCTGACCCTGAACCAAATTGCCGTTCTGGTCAAAAGGAACTATTCCTCCCCATGTCTGGTGGTGCGTGTCGAAATCAATGATGATGTTACGCTCGTCTCTGAATAGAAAATTAGATGTCGCAACGCCCGCAAGGTTTCTCACTTTTATCTTTCCTGTCCATGCTTTGTCTGGCACTCTCACTACAATCTTGTCGTCTTGCGAGGAAATAACTTCCGCCTGAACGGAATCGTTATAGAATTGTGTTTCGAAGTATACTTTGGCATCAGTAAGACTTGAACCATAGATTACAGCCTCACCACCTGCAGGAACAAACTCAGATTTCATTCCGAAAATCTGGGGTACATCAATGTCTACGGCTTCCACTCGTTGCGCACCTCCCGAACAACCGGTCAAAAGTGACAATGCCAATATGCCGCAAATTCCTAAGTTTTTCATTTCTCTCTTCATGTCCCTTAAATTTAATGTTCAAATTTTTCCTAAAAATAGGGAAATTTTTTAATAATGCGAAATAAGTGTTGTTAAATTGACAATACTAAAAATATCTCTGTTTTAGCATCTGCAAATCAATGTCGAATGAAGAATATCTCCATCTTTTCGACGAGAGTATTTTCTTGAAATTGTTGATGAATTTGAATCCTGCCATTCTTGTTGGCTTGAAAATGTCAAGTGGCAGAATCAACGACATTATGAACAGCAACAGATTGTGTATGAATAGCAGTGCTTGTTGTTTGCGTGGAAGAAAAAGACGTCGGAGAAGGACATCGTTATATTCTTTCTCTGTTTGTGATTTTGTTGTCTCTCCCCTTAAAAGTGGACTGGTTGCAGGGTTGAGCAGGTCGCAATGTGTGTTTGTTAAGAAATATGATTTCCAGCAACGTAACCATCCACGTAAAAACAAGTCGATGTCTCCGCTACAATCTGGAGCAAACAGAAGATTGAATCCTCCAAGTTGAAGGAGTTTTTCTCTTGATAGAGCGACGTTGCTGCGGTCGAATGTCAATGTGTAGCATGCTGATGTCGCTTCTCCTATTTTATAGTTGACGTGGCGAGGGGTTAGAATCGGGACATAACAATTTGTTGATTCTCCAGTCGCGGGATATCTTGCGACGACTCCTGCCGCGAACATATTGTTCTTTTCAAATTGCGGTATTACGACATCGAAATAGTCTGTTGGCAGGAGAGTGTCCTCTGTCAAAAGCACAATTATGTCGCCCGAAGCTTTGAACAACCCCTTGTTTGCAACTTCAGGGAAAGAAGCGTGCGAATTGGTAATGAACAGTTGGATATTATGGTAATTCGTACGTAATTCTTCAGCCTGTTTGCTTAAAGCATCCCTGCCAACGACAATCACCTCTTTTTCTTGAACCAGAGACGAATTTTCCAATGAAGAGATGACGTTGTCTATCACCTTTTCAATGCTTTTGTCTTCGTTAATCATCGGTATCACAACCGACACGCTCTGCTTCAACATCTCGATTTGGAATCTTAAATATAAAGTCTATGATTGTCGTTTACCTTGAAAAGCATGTCAGCACGTTCCGGCATCTCTGCAAGAATGTGGCGGGTTATTCTTTCGTAGTGGGCGATGAAGCGTCGCACCTGGTCTGGAGTCATTATATGGGTTGCCTCTTTTCCTTGGTTTTTGATTCTCAGTTTTTCTTCCTGAAGATTTCTCCACTCAAACACTTTGTCGTAGGAAGGAATCTGTAGCATCACAAGGAAATTGATAGTGTCGAACAGATCTTTGTATGTAGTCTTCAATTGGTCGTTGACGTAGCGGCGCCATACACAGTCTTTGTCTTCAGTCGCTTCCAATTCGTTGACTGGAGTTATTAGCTCTGAATCTTCTTGAGCTGTGGCGTCTATACACCATCCGTCAATCAGGACCACGTCTGGTTTGCCGACGAATTTAGTCCACTCAGATTTTGGATATACATCATCAATGGCTTTGTTGAATCGAGGAATCATTGTCACTGTGTTTTTGTCAGCGTTGCGTAGTGAATTGATGATCTCAAGACCCAATTTCACATCGTGAGTGCCCGGCACACCGCGTGTCATCAGCAGAGGGTGGACCTCTTCTGAAAGTCTCTTACGCTCTTTTCTGCTTAGATATAAGTCGTCGATACTCCATGAAGCTACTTTTTTGCCGAATTTTTCTTCCAACACCAATTTGAGAAGTTGGCAGAATGTGCTTTTCCCCGCTCCTTGTGCTCCATTCACGCCAATCACCTGCATACGTGAACCAAAACCGACGTTGATGATATTTGCCAACGGAATATAGATACGAGGAAGGTCGTCCATAAGTTCCTGGCTAAGCATCAATTGGTCAAGCTTTTCTGAAAATGATGTGTAAAGTTGCTCCATAGTCTTCACAAATTTGATTCAACACAAACAAATCCAAAGTCCAATTGTAATAATAAATGAAAATAAAAATTCTGTTTTTACCAATGGCAGAATGCGAAGTGTGTGTTCTTCGTTTCTGAGTTTGTCGTTATTCGAAGAATAGCGTCAAGTCAATCAGACATAACTACATTGATGGATATAAAATTTCCATTTTCTTTATGGATTTCCACAAAGATATGAAAAAATCTTAAAAAATCTTAAAATTTGGTCATATTCGCTTTGTCCATTGATTTTTTTCATTAGAATTGCAATTAATTTTTTATGCCAAAAAAACTCAGATATGAAAAAGGTATTTTCTATTGTAGCTGTAGTAAGCATGCTGTTTGCGACATCTTGTTGTAACTGCAATTGTAAATGTAATCAGGAAGGGGCTCAGTGTGAGCAGAAGTGTGACAAGCCATGTGACAGAGGAGACAGACCACGTCACCACGGACACGAGGATGGTGAGTTCGGACCACGCCGTGGAGAAGGACATCGTGGAGGGCCACGTCATCATCAGATGAATCCAGAGATGGCTGAGAAGATGGCAAAATGGATGAATTTCGACAGTCTTTCTGTCGAGGAACAAAAAGCTTTGATCGCTGAAAGAAAGGCTGAAATTGATGCTCGTGAGGCAGAGAGAAAAGCCAAGAAGGCAGAGATGGAAGAGAAGTGGGCTAATTTCGACAAACTATCTGTAGAAGAGCAAAAGCAGCTTCTTGATCAAAGAAACCACATTCCATTCTTTAAGAAGAGACATCATCAAAATGCGAATTAAAGAGTGATCTTTTTAGTAAGTGAGAATTGCCGTCCAACGAAATTCCGTTGGACGGCTTTTTTGTTTCGCATTGCAGTATGAAGTGAACGCAAAACATATTAATTCTTGATATATTTAAGAATTTTATGTGATTTTTTTTATATTTGCAGTTTAGTGATAACTTGCATGAAGTTTGTGTGCTCGATATCATAGAAAAATAGAAGGATAATTTTGAAAAAAATAATACTCATATTGTTTGTGCTGTTTAGCATTGGGTGTCTGCCACAACTGGTGAATGCCCAAGATGCTGATGTGCAAACTGTTGAGAATGAGGCGGAAGATAATGAAGAGGAGGCTCCAAAAGAGAGGCGACTATCACGTAAAGAGAGAAAGAGAAGAGAGGCTGAAGAGCGTCGGTTGAGGGAAGAAAGAGAGGAAAAAGAGAAAAAAGAGGCCGAACGTATAGAAGAGGAGAAGAAAAAAGCGGAAATTCAGAAAAGACATCTTCAGGAGGAGGCACGACGCAGGGAACAGATGAAAAGCATCCAGCGTGCCCGTGAACTTCGTGAGGCAGAGGAAAAAAAGAAAGAGGCTGAAGAGGCAGGACCCGTGTATGCGTCTGAAGCAGAACGACTTCGTGCGGAAAGAGAAATCCGTCAACAGCAAATTCGTGAAGAGCAGAAACGTCGTGCGGAAGCTGTCGCAGAACGCCAGCGTTTAGCACGTGAACGTGAAGCAGAACGTACTGCCCGTCAGAAACAGGCTGCAGCAGAGAAGATAGCAAGACAGAAAGCAGAGAGAGAAAGACTTCGTCAAAAAGAAATAGAAAAGAAAAAAAAGCAACGAGAGAATTGGCAAGCTAGGAAGCGTCAGGAAGCTGAGGCAAAAGCAGCCGCACGTCAAAGAGCTTTGGAGGCTAAACAAAAGGAGAAGGAGCAGGAGGCCGCTCATCGTCAGGCTGTTATGGCTGCCAAACAGAAAGCCGCTGAGCAACGTGCTGAACAGATGAGACGTACTCAGGAAATAAAAAAGGCTCAACGTGAGCGCGAGGCTAAGGAACGTGCAAAAAAGCAGCAACTCCGTATGGAAAAAGCCAAGAAAAAACGTGAGATGAAGGCTAAAGAGCTTGAGAGAAAAGCCCAAGCCCGTGAACGTGAACGTGAACGCCGTGAAGAGGAGATGAGAGCTCGTGCCGCAAAACGAGAGGCAGAAGCTGCTAGACGTGAGGAACTTGCCGAAAAACGTCTGATACATGCTGAGCAGATGGCTAAGCGTAGAGAGGCAGAAGAACTCCGTAAAATTCAGGAAAATGAAAAACTTAAGGAGGAAGAAAAACAGGCCTTGATTGAGAAACAGCAGCAAGAAGCAATCGAAAGAGCCAGAAAAGAGGCGGAAAGAATCATGAAGGGCAAGAATAAAGTCAGAAAAGCCCAAAAAAGAGCTGAGGAAAAGGAGAGAAAACGCCTTGAAAAACTTGAAGAGGAGGAAGAGGCCAACGCTGACTTGTTTGAACTTGCTGAACTTGTCGCTGCGGGAGATAGCGCAGCTATTGAATTTGCCAATAAAAACGGAAGAAGAAAAAAACTTCCGGTCGTAATCCTCAAGGATGAGATGCTCAATGGTGAACTTGAGCCAGAACCTACTATTGAGGAACCTATTGACGAGAAAGAATTGCAGACTCGCAAAACTATCGAGGCTATCATCAAGAAAAAACGAGAGGCTGCAGCTGCTGCTTTGGCCGCTAAGGACTCGACACAACAGAATGACACAACATCTGTCGTGGATGAATCTATCCCAGACTCGCTTAATTTGGATTCTTTGGCGGAGGATATTGATGTCGAGATGCTAAAGGAGTATGCCGCTCTCGACAGTACTCTTCTTGCTCAGCAGTTGGCTGAACTTGAGGAGGAAATGCGAAATATGGAGGAGTTGAAAGAGGCGGAAAAGGCTCAGAAGGAAGGAAAAGGTGAAGAGATCGTTGCAAAAATCAAGATTCCAAAGTGTCGCTATCTGAATGAGGTCCACTATGACCGAGGTAAATTCAAATTTATCTACGACTACGATTTCTTCATGTATTACTGGCATCAGCGCTACTTCTATAAGAAAAGATTCTACGACCGTGTGGATACAGGCAGAGTGATCGCAAAGAAGATCATGGATCTTGTCGGCAATACCCAATACAGACGAGTATTGCTCAACGATGTCGTAGATTCTGTGATGGTCCTTTTGCCTCAATATTCAGCTATCGACACCCTCGTCGACTCGGTGATGACAGAGCTTAATCTTGAATATCTTGCGACGGGAGAAATCAAAATCTATTACAAAAAACGTCGCCAAAAGAAGATCCGCGCCAAGTATTTGCCGTCGGCTCCGGATAATAAGCCACTTGGCCATATCAAATTCTATACTCGCAACAGACGTAAGGTGATAGAGGAGCTTGATGCCGCTCCATGGGATTCTATATTGTTGGCTATGGAGGATACTGTGGATGAGGATATGGTGAAGATGACGGATTCTTTGGAGAAACTTCGTACTGCTGCGGAGGCTTCGTCTGTCGTGCTCGACAGCCTGCAGAAGCAAGCTGAGCGTCAGGCTTTGATTGATAGAATCACTGGTCGTAAAAAGAAGCAGACTGACGGTGTGGCTACTGCAGATTCAGCGGCTGTAATAAGTGAGGAGGAACAGTCTGAAACGAAGGGAGTGAGACGTCTCTTCAAGAAGAAAGACCCTACTGCTCCTGACAAAACTTCTCCAGGAGTCGATGAGGGTACTGAGCCTAAGGAGAAGAAACGATCAAGAAGAAGAAAAGATGAGGAACCATCTATAGACAATGCGTTGACTGAGGAAGAAATCCAACGTCGCAAGGAGGAAGAGGAACGCCAGGCTCTGATCGACAGAATCACCGGTCGTACTTCAAAGGCTAAACAGGAGGAGAAAACTCCTGCTGAACCTCAGACTGCCGCCACAAATGAAGAACAGCCAGAACCACAGGTGGAACAGACCGAGCAAATCGAACAGGAGGAGCAAACAGAACCAAAGGAGAAAAAACGTTCTAGAAGAAAGAAAGAAGAGGCAGCTCCTGAGGAAACTTCTGCTCCTATAAGTGAGAATGCAGATTCTGCTGAACCTCAGGAGAGCCGTCGTTCAAAGAAGAAGAAAGAGGAGCCGACTCCTGTAGAAGCTGCTCCTGCAACACCTGCGACTCCACGTGAGGAAACAGAAGAGGAGAAAAAGAAGAGAGAACAGCAGGAGTTGATCGAACGAATCACTGGCCGTAAGTCGAAACCTCAACAGCAAGTGGAGGAAACACCTGTAGCCGTGGATGAACCGGAACAGCCAAAAGAGAGCCGTCGCTCAAAGAAGAAGAAAGAGGAGCCGACTCCTGTAGAAGCAGCTCCTGCAACATCTCCAGCTCCACATGAGGAAACAGAAGAGGAGAAAAAGAAGCGAGAACAGCAGGAGTTGATCGAACGAATCACTGGCCGTAAGTCGAAACCTCAACAGCAAGTGGAGGAAACACCTGCAGCTGTGGATGAACCGGAAGAGCCAAAAGAGAGCCGTCGTTCAAAGAGGAAAAAGCAAGAGGAAGAGGTAGCTCCAGAAGAACAGTCAGCAGCTCCAGAGGCTCCACATGAGGAGACAGAAGAGGAGAGAAAGAAGAGAGAACAACAGGAGCTGATCGACAGAATTACTGGACGTTCTAAGAAATGATATCGTGTGATGGCTGATTAGCCATAGCAGAAACCATTCCATAGGGGCAGGTTTCGAACCTGCCCGTTATCGGATGGATAAACATGGATTTAAAGTACAAAAATATGATAAATGAAACTATGGCAGGATTTGAGAATATCCTTGCCGCAATCGAGAGGGGAAGGGTAGTGTTCCAGTTCCCAAGTTTAGTTGATTCGCGCTACACAGTGGCGACAGTGCAAGAAAAAGATCATGTGGAGAGAAAAGAGATGATTTTTCTTGTGAGGTTGTTGTTGGTCAGAATGGTCAAAGTCAGACGGCTGATGCAACATGGCAAAGTGCCGACGGAAATCTTCGACATCGAGTTTCTCGACAAAATTCTGAAGAATTTCAAACCTTATGATGTGCAGGATTGCTCATACTATAACGCAATCCTCCAAAATCTCTTTTTTGCTGTTTTGGCAAATCCCAAAGATTCTCTTCATCCCCGAATGTTTGCAAAGGAGATAGGTAGACGTGGGGCTAAGACAAGTTTTCGCTATGAGAAGATGTTCTCGATTCCGGAAGAAGAGGTGGTGGCGATGTATGATGCGGTAGACGTGGAACCAGACCCGATCTTTGAGTGTCTGGATACAGAGATTAGTCAGACGGGAAAGAAGTGTCACAGAGACGGTTTTAGCCGTGAACCGCGTGCAAGCCAACGCGCGAGAATCAGCAATTCACTATTCTTTTATGAAGGAGAAGACGGGAAGGGTTTGATACCTTTGCTGAAAGAACTCGTGTTGACGGATGATGAATATGCAGAGCTGATAGAAAGAGTGTTGAAGATTGGTGAAGGTCATGATTCGTGGTATTATGAACAAACGTTGATGGAAGAAAATTATGATTCCAAGAATTAAGGACTATCAAGCTCTTGACAATTATATGCTCTATGTAGAGTTTGATGATGGATATAAAGTCATGTATGACGTTATGGACGACATAAAGACGTTACCTTCATTTCGTCCCCTGTTGGATGTTTGTGGCTTATTTAAGCAAGTCCAGTTAGATTCTAGTCGCACTTGTCTTTTTTGGAATGAAGAAATTGATCTTGCTAGTGACTGTATTTACGAATATGGTGTTGTAGCATAGCGACAAGTCAGGAATAATATGAGGAAACTTTTTCTTTAAAAGAAGACGCTGCATCATTTGTGGCGTCTACTTTTTGATATTGGTGGTGACTCTTTTGTGAACAAGAATTGGATGTCTATTCATTATGTATTTAAATAGAAAAACAGCATTTTGATGCTTGGAAAACTCACAAACAAGTTTGTTTTTGAAAACTCTTAACAGAGAAAACATAAACCGCAGAAAACGGCATGTGTTTTCTTTTGTTTTTTGTTTTTAGCGTTGGGCTGTTTTCAGAGTCATTCATGACATGTTTTCCAGCACCGACGAATGAGTTGTATTTGTAGAGGTGCGTTTTCTGTTTCCTCTTTTTGCATTTGTATATAACAAGTTTGAAGATACGGAAAAATGACAAAAAAAATAGACGCTGCATTATTTTAGCAGCGTCTATTTTTATGATTTGAAAGACGTAATTACATTACGTCTCTACGTGCGTCTTATTTTACAAGTTCAAGAGTGTCCTTTGCGATCATATACTCCTCGTCTGTAGGCACTACAAGCACCTTAACCTTTGACGATGGTGTTGAGATGACCTTCTCCACTCCACAAGCGGCGTTGTTGGCAGCTTCGTCGATCTCTATTCCTAGATAACCGAAATTCTCGCAGCATAGCTGACGGATTGTTCTTTGGTTTTCTCCGATTCCACCAGTGAAGACCAAAATGTCAAGACCTCCAAGGACAGCAGTGTATGAACCGATGAACTTGCGGACACGGTAGACAAACATATCTCTTGCAAGAGTAGCACGCTCGTTGCCGTCTTTGATTCCAGCCTCCACGTCGCGCATATCCTGAGATATACCAGACACTCCCTTCAATCCACTCTCTTTGTTAAGGATATTGTTGATTGCCTTGATGTCAAGTTTCTCACGGTCCATCAAGTATGTGATGGCACCTGTGTCGATGTCACCGCAACGAGTACCCATCACAAGACCCTCAAGCGGAGTCAATCCCATTGATGTGTCGATGCTTTTGCCGTCCTTGATTGCGGAGATAGAACCACCGTTACCGATGTGGCAAGTGATCATTTTTGTGCCTTCTGGCTTCATTCCAAGGATTTCCAAAGTGCGGGCAGACACATATCTGTGGCTTGTTCCGTGGAAACCATATCTGCGGACGCCATCTTTCTTATAATACTCATAAGGAAGGGCATACATATATGCCTTAGATGGCATAGTCTGATGGAATGCAGTATCGAACACCGCAACCTGAGGAACGCTTGGCAATTCATGTGTGATTGCCTCGATACCCTTTAGGTTGGCAGGGTTGTGAAGAGGTGCAAGAGGAGCACACTCCTTGATGTTTTCGATAACCTCCTTAGTAATTAGTACAGATTTGTTGAATTTCTCACCTCCGTGTACAACACGATGACCTACAGCTTCGATTTCAGATAGACTCTTGATAGCACCGTCTTCTTTTGATTGAAGAACTTTAAGAATCAATTCGATTCCAGCTGTGTGCTCAGGAATTTCGCAATCAATTTGTTTTTTCTCACCTGATGGAGTCTTGTACTTCAAGAAAGAATCTTTCAAGCCGATTTTTTCAACTCCTCCCGACGCCAATGTGTCGTTCTTTGGCATGTCTATCAATTTGTACTTGATTGATGAACTACCGCAGTTTAGTACTAATATTTTCATGAATTTTTAGTTATATATGAAATGTTGCAGACGTTGGTACGCCTGCAACATTAGATTATTATTGTTTTGCAGCAATTGCTTGGTTTGCTGTAATTGCAATCATTTTAACTACGTCCTCTACCGAGCAACCACGAGAAAGGTCGTTGACTGGAGCGGCAAGACCCTGAAGGATTGGTCCGAGTGCCTCAGCACCAGCAAGACGCTGAACAAGTTTGTAGCCGATGTTTCCTGCCTCAAGAGAAGGGAAAACCAATACGTTAGCCTGACCTGCAACCTCGCTGCCTGGAGCCTTGCTCTTAGCAACACTTGGAACAAGAGCAGCGTCTGCCTGAAGCTCAGCGTCGATCTTCAAGTCTGGAGCATATTGTTTTGCGAAATTACCAGCCTCAATTACCTTGTCTACAGTCTCATGCTTTGCGGAACCCTTAGTAGAGAAGCTCATGATAGCCACCTTAGGGTCGTCGAAACCGAAGATTGATTTAGCAGTGCCTGCGCTGACAACAGCGATACTACCAAGCTCCTCTGCTGTTGGCACTGGAGTGGCAGCACAGTCGGCGAATAGCAACATACCGTCGTGACCGTAAGTCTTATCCTTGAAAATCATAAGGAAAGCACCGCTCACACATTTAGCACCCTGACGAGTCTTGATGATCTGGAATGCTGGACGAAGCACGTTGCCAGTGTAATTCTTTGCACCAGCCACCTCACCATCAGCGTCACCAGCCTTGACAAGAAGACAAGCCAAATATAGCGGATCCTTTACAAGCTCTACAGCCTGTTCAGGTTGTAATCCTTTGCGTTGACGAAGTTGAAGCAACAGGTCGATGTATTTCTGGCTGTTTGGATTATTTTCTGGGTCGATGATAGTTGCCTTTGAGATGTTCTTAAGACCGAACTCAGAAGCCAACTTGTTGATCTCATTAGGGTTGCCTAGCAAGATGATGTTTGCAATACCCTCTGCCAAAATTTGGTCGGCAGCCTTCAAAGTACGCTCTTCTGTACCTTCAGGAAGAACGATGCGCTGCTTGTTCTGCTTAGCGCGAGCAATAATACTGTCTAAAATTGCCATATCTAAAAAATCTTAAATTCTTTATTGTTCATTAATCTTGTCTCACACAGAATGTATGTAAACACGAACGTTTTGATTCTGTTCAGAGAAACATGTCATGTCATCAGAGACGCACGACTTATCTCATCAGAGACGCACGATTTATTTCATCAGAGACGCATAATTTATCTCATCAGAGACGCACGACCGTGCGTCTCTACATGTGGGCGATTAATTTGTTTTGAATTTGAATTGCACTTTTGCCAACTCTTCGTTAGCCTTCACAATTTTATTCTTCAATCCAGCTTTGTGGGCCTTGACCTTTTCAGCCACTGCCTTGTCGCTCAACGCGATCATCTGTGCCGCAAGGATACCTGCGTTCATGGCACCATTGATGCCGACTGTCGCCACTGGAATTCCTGGAGGCATCTGGACGATAGAAAGAAGAGCGTCCATACCCTCAAGTGTAGATGCGATTGGAACACCAATTACTGGAACTGATGTCTGTGCTGCGATCACACCTGGCAGTGCTGCTGCCATACCGGCTGCCGCGATAATAACCTTTATGCCACGTGACTCTGCGTTTGTGGCGAAACTCTCAACTTCAGATGGAGTACGGTGTGCAGAAAGGGCGTTTATCTCAAACGGGATTTCAAACTCGTCGAGTATTTTTGCGGCCTTTTCCATTATAGGCAGGTCTGATGTGCTGCCCATTATGATACTTACCTGTGGATTCATTATCCTTCAATTTTGTCAATCACTTCATTTGTTGCCGTGATGCGGAAATTTGCGACACGCAAAATCCATGCGTATATACACGGCTTATTTTGCAAAGATACATCTTTTTGAATTAACTCCCAACTGTTGTATTTAAAATTCCAACTTTGTGTTTTATACCGTCCTTTTCACAAAAAAAATATAGATTTATTGAGAAAATAAAACTATTTTTGCACCATATACACTAATTTTAGAAGTAGAATAAATTTATTGATATGGCAGAAAACCAAGAGATAGAAAAAAACGAAGCCAAAGAGGTGCTTAATTTCATTGAGCAGAAGGTGGTGGAAGATTTGGCGAATGGCAAAAACGGTGGTAAAGTTCAGACTCGTTTCCCGCCAGAACCCAACGGCTATCTCCATATTGGACATGCAAAAGCTATTTGCATGGATTTCGGTATCGCTAAGAAGTATAATGGCGTATGCAACCTCCGTTTTGACGACACTAATCCAGTGAAGGAGGACAACGAATATGTTGAGGCAATCAAGGAGGACATCAAATGGTTGGGATTCGAGTGGGGCAACGTCTTCTACGCATCCGACTATTTTCAGCAGCTTTGGGATCTTGCTGTGACACTTATCAAGGAGGGAAAGGCTTACGTTGATGAGCAGACTCCTGAGGAAATTGCAGCACAGAAGGGTACACCGACTGTTGCAGGAACAGAAAGTCCATATAGAAACAGACCAATTGAAGAAAACCTTCGTCTTTTCCAGGAAATGACAGATGGAAAGATTGAGGATGGAAAGATGGTGCTTCGCGCTAAGATCGACATGGCAAGCTCAAACATGCATTTCCGTGATCCGATTATCTATCGTATCATCACTACTCATCCGCATCATCGTACAGGTTGGAAATGGAAGGTTTATCCTATGTATGATTTCGCACATGGTCAGAGTGACTATTTTGAGGGTGTGACTCACTCATTGTGTACACTTGAGTTCGTGCCCCACCGTCCGCTATACGATTTGTTTATCGATTGGCTGAAGGAGGGCAAGGATCTTGACGACAACCGCCCACGTCAGTATGAGTTCAACAAACTTAATCTGAATTATACTTTGATGTCGAAGCGAAATCTTTTGACATTGGTTAAGGAGCATGTTGTAGAGGATTGGGACGACCCACGTATGCCTACTATATGCGGATTCAGAAGACGTGGATATTCGCCAGAGAGCATACATAATTTCATCAATAAGATTGGCTATACCACTTACGATGCATTGAATGAGTTCTCATTGCTTGAGAGCGCGGTGCGTGATGATTTGAACAAGCGAGCTACTCGTGTGGCTGCGGTGCTCGACCCAATTAAACTTGTCATCACAAACTATCCGGAAGGAAAAGTGGAGGAATTGGATGCTATCAATAATCCTGAAGACGAGAATTCTGCCACACACAAGGTAGAGTTCAGCCGTGAGCTATGGATTGAGCGTGACGATTTCATGGAGGATGCTCCTGCAAAATTCTTCCGTCTTGGTCCAGGCAAGGAGGTCCGCCTTAAGAATGCTTACATTATCAAGTGCAGTGAGAATCCTGCGGAGTGTATTGTGAAGGATGCCAACGGTAATATTGTAGAGATTCATGCGGAGTATATTCCTGAGACAAAGACAGGAGAGGCCAACTGCAATATGAAGATCAAGGGAAAGACTATACATTGGGTAAGTTGTGCACATGCTATCAAGGCTGAGGTCCGTTTGTACGACAGACTTTGGAAGGTTGAAAATCCACGTGATGAGCTGGCTCGAATCAAAGAGGAAAAGCAGTGTGAGGCCATCGACGCAATGCGTGAGATTCTTAACCCAGACTCGTTGAAGGTGTTGACCAACTGTTACGTGGAAAAATATTTGGCAAACAGCAAGCCGCTTGACTATTTGCAGTTCCAGCGTATAGGCTATTTCACTGTGGATAAGACATCTACGGCAGACCATTTGGTTTTCAACCGTACAGTCGGTTTGAAAGACAGTTGGGCAAAAGAGATGAAAAAATAAAAACAACAATAACAACAAAAAAACATGAAAAAGAATTTTTTCTATGCATTAGGAATGGCAGCTATGCTATGTGGTTGTTCTTCAGGTTCGGTTGAAGAAGATGGTAATAGAATGACAGCAATGGGATTCGTTGGTGGATTAGGCAATGCTACTACGTCTGTTTCTTATTATGACTTTAAGGAAGAGGACCCAGGATGTCAGATTTCTGGATTTTCTGGAACAGAAGGTTTTGGAAGATGGACAAATGAAGAGGCACCTACTATCACTTTTGAAAATGTCATTCCAAATTCAGATTTGACTGCAAAGATTGTTGTGACAAATGCCGTTCCAGGAGGTGATGCAACTAAATATGAGGTATACGCTAATGAGAAAAAGGTAGATGAGGGAGAGACTTATCCAGGAGTGATTTATGTCAATATTCCTGCAGATGCTGTTGGCGACAATGATAATCTTTCTCTTGTCTTGAAGATTTTGAATCCTAAAAGACCTATTGATGTAAATCCTGAAATTTATGATTCTCGCTTGTTGGGAATGGGAATTTCTAGTATAACACTTTATGGAATTTCTATAGAGGAAGTCGAGTCTGAAGAGTGATTCCTAAAAAATAGTAACCAATGAAACGTGTCATGTATGTTTTTGGAATGACGTTAGCTTTATGTTGTTGTTCCACAAAAGAGGAGAAAACGCCGGATCCTGTATCAACTGAGGTAAAGAGTGAGTCAAATGTTAAGCATTTGTATTCATACTATGATTTTTGTCAGGAAGATCCAGGATGTGAGTTTTGGGGCTTTTCTGGCAATGAGGACTTTGGACGTTGGTCTAATGGTGATACTGCAACAATTGAGTTGATGGCAGCTCCTAAGGCGGAAGTGACTGTCAAATTGGATGTTGATAGGGTGATATGTCCGGATGAGCCTTTGAGATTTAATGTTGAAGTCAATGGAGAACGTGTGTCGAATATTTCAACAAATGGAAACAGCTCAGTTTTTGTGAATGTGCCAAAGGAGAACCTTGGTGCAGATGGCTCTATACGTATGATGTTTATATTTGAAAATGCAGCAAAGCCAAGTAAATATAATCCAGAAAACCATGATGGAAGAAAATTAGGTTTTGCTATTAAAAACGTCACCGTTTACGGATATTGCTTGAATAAGGATTAATGAATTTTTAGAATTACGAGCGATGGATACGATATTCAGTCATATAGGTATGAGTTTGCCGGTAACCAATCCGGTACTCATATTTTCGCTCGTACTCTTCGTGATTCTTTTTGCTCCGTTTGTATCGGAGAAGTTAAAACTGCCAAACATCATTGTGATGATTCTGGCAGGAATTATCTTGGGTGAACATGGAATAGGAGTGTTGACTCGAGATTCCAGTTTCGAACTTTATGGCACCGTCGGCATGGTGTACATCATGTTCTTGGCTGGTATTGAGATGGATATTACCGACTTTAAGAAAAACCGTAAGGCGGGAGTTTTCTTTGGCGGAATAACCTTTATTTTGCCGATGGTGATAGGTACGTTGAGCAGTTATTTCTTGCTCCAATATATACCCCACCATGTGGTGCCATACGACTCGACTGTCACGGAAGCTTCTGAAATGACGTCGCAATACTATTTGCTGGTGGCTTCTCTTTTGCTTGCCAGTATGTACGCGTCGCATACGCTTATATCTTATCCGATTGTCAGCAAATACGGTGTAAACAAGAACCGCAGCATAAGCATAACCATAGGAGGAACGATGATCGCCACAACATTGTCTTTGTTGGTGCTGGCTGTGATTGTCGGTATGGCGAAAGGTCAGATTAACAGTTTCTTCTGGGTTCGTATGGCAATCGCTATATGTATATTCCTATTTATTATTATATTCGTTTTCCCTCGTCTTGCCAGTTTGTTTTTCAAACGGGTAAATGATAGTGTGGGTCAGTACATATTTGTGCTGGCTCTTGTCTTCTTGGGAGGCTATATTGCTCAACTTGCTGGACTAGAGGCGATTATCGGCGCTTTTTTGGTCGGTATAGCGATAAGTTCTTTAATTCCACGAATTTCACCGTTGATGAACAGGTTGGAATTTGTGGGTAATGCGATTTTCATTCCGTTCTTTCTGATAGGTGTCGGAATGCTTATTGATTTAAGAGCGGTGTTTGCCGGTCCCAACACTTTGATTGTGGCTGTGGTGATGTGTATTGTGTCGAATTTGTCAAAGTATTTGGCGGCTATGATCACGCAACGCACTTTTAATCTTAAAAAAGTAGAGGGCAACCTTATTTTTGGATTGAGTACAGCGCAGGCCGCAGCAACGTTGGCAGCGGTGAAGATTGGCTACGACACTGTCATCAAATTTGCTGATGACGGATCGTTGATTCGTATTTTCAGTAATGACATCCTTAATGGTACGGTCATTATGATTCTTGTCACTTGTGTCATCTCGTCAACGGTGACAGAACGAATGTCGAAGAAGATCTCGACAGAGTCGGAGACTATCGACGAGAAGATCGTTAAGGCTCAGCAGGCAGACAGAATTCTGGTGCCACTTTATCATCCAGATAATTTGGTGAGACTGATGGAACTTGCGGTTATCCTTAAAGCTAAAAAATCGAAGGAACCACTTTATGCCCTTCACGTCGCCGATGACTCACCAAACAACGGAATGGATCACGGACGCAAACTGCTTGAAAGAGCGGCTCGTATCGCGTCGGCAACTGATAATTCCGTAAAGATGATTTCCAGATACGACACTAATGTCGCTATGGGTATGATTCACACAATAAAAGAAAACAATATCACTGACATCGTATTAGGTCTTCATCATAAGAATACATTTACAGATTCTTTCTTTGGTGAGAAGACGGAGAAATTGCTTCAGCTGACCAACCAGATGGTAATGGTTGTGAAGGCGGTGCAACCCCTGAGCACGATACGCAGGGTGGTCGTGGCTGTTCCGCCGAAAGCACAGTTTGAAATCGGATTTGTGAAATGGTACGACAGAGTAAAAAATATATGTAAACAGATTGGCGCTTCAGCTAAATTTTTCGCTCCAGCTGATACTCTTGAACAAATCAAGGAACTGGCAAGCAGAAATAAGTTTGGAGTGCCTACTCAATATGAAATTCTTGACGATTGGGATGAATTCCTGATCCTGACACGTGAATTGGAGTCGGATAATCTTCTTGTGATTGTGTCGTCGAGAAAAAACAACGATTCCTATTTGCCTGCGTTTGAGAAACTGCCGCAGCAATTAGGCCGATATTTTGCAGACAATAGTTTTATCATTCTTTATCCGGAGCAATTCTCGTCGCCTGCGGATAAGGAGATTTCTTAATTATTAGGAGATATTATGGCAGAAATGTATCAGACTCCCTTTTTCTACAAATTGCTGAGAGTCTACAGTAACACAATATACAGCAGATGGTTTTCATCGACTGAGGTGAATAATGAGAAGGTTATTCCTGAAAATGCGTCGGTGATTTTCGCACCTAATCATCAGAATGCTTTTATTGACGCTATGGCGTTGCTATGGTCGTCGCCTGCTCCTATTGTATTTTTGGCTAAAGCTTCTATCTTCGGTAATAAATTGGTGGCAAAGGCATTAAACTTCTTCAAAATTATGCCAGCCTACCGTATGCGTGACGGATACAGTAATCTGAAAAAGAACGAGGAGAGCTTCGAGCAGGCAGTCAAGGTGCTTGCCCATAATGAGTATTTCTGCCTTATGCCTGAGGGTGGACAGGATGAATATCGCCGTCTTCGCCCATTGGTGAAAGGAATGTTCCGTATCGCTTTCGCAGCCCAAAAACAAAAGCCGGAAGGTGAGACTATTCTTATTGTACCGACGGGAATAGACTATGGACACTATGACCATAGCGGATTCCATTTGGTGATCAACTTTGGTAAGCCAATCCGTATTGCCGACTATTATCAGGATTATTTGGCAAATGAGGCGGTGACTCAGAATAAAGTGAGAGATGAGTTGTACAACCGCATGAAACCGTTGATTCACCATATCGTCTCTGAAAAATACTATGACACTATATACGCTTCGTCTTATGCTTATGCTCAGGAGATGCTTGAATCGAAGGATTGGGACGACAATGAGACAAACCGTCTGGAGGTGCGTCAGCGAATCTCCACTCAGCTTGATGAGGCTGTGGTGAATAATAATCCGCTTTTGCCGGAATTGGAGTCGGCTGTCAAAGAGTGGCTTGGAGACAGCAATATGGTGGAACTTTATGCACGTGCTTATGAGGAGCCTCATAAAGTTGATCCCAAATTGATCACATCTATTTTGTATTTGATTGGAGCCTCTCCACTTGCCCTTTATGCGGCAGTGTTCAATGGATTCCCATATTTATTGTTCAAGGCTGTGGCGTATAAACTCGCGCACAATACGGGATTTGAGGCAAGCCTGTTGCTTGGATTCGTATACTTGATTCTTCCGTTCATATATCTGCTATATATAATATTGTATGCGATTTTCGTGCCGGATTATTTTGCGGATACATTGTCGTTTGTAGTTTTCACTGTATGTTGGTTGCTTTCTCTTCCATTCTCATTTAATTTCCTTGTCAGATACAAATGGAGATTCCAGTATGTGAAGTCGAGAATACAGACTATTGCTGGCAAAGGTAAGGCTGCCGACAAGGTGGTAGAGATTTTAAGAAAGATTGTACCGTCGATTTAAGCAATGGAAGATATCGAAGAACTTGACATACATAATGCCGCAGAGGAGCGTGAACAGGACTATGAAATCGCATTACGCCCCCTTTCCTTCGAGGATTTTACTGGCCAACAGAAAATTCTTGAGAATCTGAAGGTGTTCGTTGCTGCGGCAAAGATGCGTGGTGAACCGCTCGACCATACTTTGCTTTATGGCCCTCCTGGTCTGGGTAAGACAACTCTTGCCAACATCCTTGCCAATGAGATGGGGGTTGGGTTCAAACTTATATCTGCTCCTGTGCTCGACAAACCTTTGGACTTGGCTGGACTTTTGACTGGTTTGGAGCCAAATCAGGTCCTTTTCATCGACGAAATTCACCGTTTGAAGCCTGTGATTGAGGAATTCCTTTATTCTGCGATGGAAGATTTTAGAATCGACCTAATGATAGACAAAGGTCCGAATGCAAGGGCATTGCAGATACCGTTGAATCCGTTCACTCTCGTCGGAGCTACTACAAGAAGCGGATTGCTGACAAGCCCGTTGAGAGCTCGTTTCGGTATTAACTGCCATCTGGAATACTACGACAAGGATGTCCTTACTAAGATTATATGCCGTTCCGCATCTAAGCTATACACTCCGTGTGATGTAGAGGCGGCGGGAGAAATAGCGAGCCGTAGCCGAGGCACACCGCGTATTGCGAACGCTATTCTGCGACGTGTGCGTGACTTCGCTCAGGTGAAAGGAAACGGAGTGATCGACACTAAAATAGCAAGCGAAGCATTACGTGCTCTCAATATTGATCAGTATGGCTTGGATGAGACCGATACTAAGATTCTTGCCATACTCATCGACAAATTCAAGGGAGGCCCTGTCGGACTTTCCACTATTGCCACTGCTATCGGAGAGGATGCCGGCACGATCGAGGAGGTGTACGAACCATTCCTTATTAAGGAAGGTTTCCTAAAGCGTACCCCACGAGGCAGAGAGGCCACAGAGTTGGCTTACAACCATCTTGGCAGAAAACGTGATGGTGCGCAACTTACATTATTTGATTAAAACTTATTTTGCAATGATAAAACCAACTAGTAGAAAAAACTTTATTCGTGAGCGTTCCACTGATTTTGTTGTCAGCGAACCTGCGAAATTGTTTGAATTTTTGCAGCAGAAAATTGGTTCAAGCCGTAATAATATAAAAAGTCTGTTGTCGAAAAGATTGGTATCAGTAGACGGTGCTATCGAGACTCGTTACGATTATGAGTTGAAGAAGGGACAGAAAATCAATGTCTGCTTCACAGGTAAGAAAAACACATTTTCTCATCCTAAAATTTCCATCATATATGAGGATGACGCTTTCCTTGTCGTCGACAAGAAGGAGGGAATACTTTCTGTGCCAGCACCTAATCATGCCGCAGAGGATACTGTATTGAAGGTGATGGTCGGCTATGTCAAACGTCAGAACCGTCAGAATGCATTATATACGGTGCATAGAATCGACCGTGACACAAGCGGAGTGCTTATGTTCACTAAAACTCCTGAGGTGCAGCAGGCGGTGAAAGCCCATTGGCACGACAGCGACCATAGGAAAGTGTACTATGCTTTGGTGGAAGGTATTGTGGAGAAGGATGAGGATACGGTGGAAAGCTGGCTGAAAGAAGATCCGAAGACATATATCGTCCATTCTTATAATTATGATAATGGAGGAATGTATGCTGTCACAAAATACAAGGTTATCCAGCGTGGCAACGGACGTACTCTCCTGAAATGTGAAATTCCGACAGGAAGGAAAAATCAGATTCGTGTGCATATGCAGTCGATCGGACATCCAATTGTTGGCGACGTGAAGTATGGGGCTCCTGTCACAAGTGTGAAACGTCTGTGTCTTCACGCAACGTATCTGGCGATAAAAAACCCGATGAATGGGAAGATGATTTCGTTTGAATCGCCAGTTCCTCGAATTTTCTATACGGTAATGAAGTAGAAAAATGGAGGATATAAAAGCTTATTTCAGAAAACCGGAGGTGGATGATATTCCTCTTCATTATGTCGACGACGTAAATGATTTTTCGTCGTTTGTCTCTGCCTGTCCCGACGATTATGACGTGGCTATTGTGGGCATACCATCCGCATGGGGGGCACAAAAATATAATCCGTTTTCAGCTGACGCTCCCGACGGAGTGAGGAAATATCTTTACCGACTGTGTGGAGATTTCCACAATGTGAAGATCGCGGATTTGGGTGATATCAATGTCAAAAACGATCAGTCGCCAATGGCAGCTGTTGCAGACGTTGTTTCGATACTTGTGGAGGCAGGAAAGAAGGTGGTCATTATTGGAGGTGGCGACTATTGTAATTTGCCAATTGTGAAAGGAATGTCCCAATCCATCGGGAAAATCAATATCGTCAAGGTTGATTCACTGCTTACGTTGAGCGGAGTGGATGAACTGGAAAAGAGTGGTGGTGTGCTATCAGCTTTTGATGAGATAGAGAAGATCAAGCAGGTGGATTGCATAGATGTGTTAGGCTATCAGACCTATTTGTCGTCGGAAGACAAAATATCCAGAGCCGACGACCAGCGTATATGTTTCACACGTTTGGCAGAAGTGCAGGACAATGTGCAGAATATAGAGCCATTGCTTCGCGACAATGATCTGTTTTCTATTTCAGCTCGTGCGATCCGCAATTCCGACATGCCGTCGTGTGTGGCGATGCCGAACGGATTATATGGGGAAGAGGCATGCCATTTGGCAAAGCTTGCAGGGTTGAGCGATAGAGCCACAGTGTTCTATATCTCCGATGTATACGCCCAAAATGAGTCGTCTCTTGCCCTTTCTGCTCAGATTGTGTGGCATTATCTTCATGGTGTTGATCACCGCTACAATGATTATCCGGTGAACGACATCAACAACTATCGCAAATTAATAGTGTTCGACTCACGCACCAATACAGAGGTTAAATTCTACTCAAACCCATTGAACGGAAGATGGTGGGTGGAGATACCAGGTCGTGATGGCAACCGCATCGTCTCATGCAAAGAATCCGACTACTTGGCATTGACAAACAGAGAGGTTCCGGAAATCTGGTTCAGACATTATATGAGATAAAATATCCGATGAAAAGGTGAAAAAATAGATTTGGCGGTAAGACGGGAAGGAATCCCGTCTTATTTTTTGCTGGGAATTATTCGTTAGGTTTACTTTATGAATTAAACATCAATGTGATATACAAGAGTAAAAGATTTAAAGTTGATTGAGATATTTGTTTTTATCTTTTCTACTACTAGAAGAAATAAAAATGTTTATCTTTGCATTGAATTTAAGAACGTATATAAATGATTTAGATCTTGTTAGGTCTATTTGTTTGTATAGTCAGAAATTAGTATTTTATGACATTGGCAATTATGAATTACGAAACAGCTACTATTAAGATTATTGCCCTTTCAGATGAAGTCGTGAATAAGTATGGCAATGATTTTGATAAATATGTGTATGACGTATTAGGCTACAAGCAGAGTAGTGTCTCGTATATGGTGTCAGAAAAAATTACTTTAATAAGAAATTAATAAAATTCATTAATTAAGCCTTGCTCCATGGCAAATAATGGGGCAAACATATAGAAAAAGCGTCATTAATGCTTTGTTTTTGGCTATTCGGAACGTAGGAAATTCAGAAAACCAGTCGAAAATAATGTCAGAGATGATGCCTACGGATGTGGTTATACTGTATCCCGGAGTGTGCAGAGGGCATTAATGCCCCCATGTACACTTTTGGATTTGTGTGTCTAACGTAGGTATCCTCTGTTCGTTTACTGGTTTTGGCTTCCTACGGCCACGAATAGCAAATGAGCAGGTATGGAATGCCTACGTTTTTTTTGTGTAAAAAGTTAAATTAACAATCTGTTTTGGGCATTGACAGATAAATTAAGAATATATATAGGTCCTTAAATTGGAAATATAAAAAAGACATCTTTGACGTAGCTGATAATTCTAAACAACCATAATATTAATATGTCAGTAAGGTCGCAGCAATGATGTTCATGTTCTCTGTATAGAGCGTGAGCAAGGAGATTGTTGTCTGACATGGGCTGTGGTTGGCCTTGAATTAACGATGATGGCCTTGCCTCGCTCTCTTCCGAGAAAATTTCGGATAGAGGGCTTTTTTGTTTTTGAAAAATGAAAGCGAAACCTTTTATCAAATGGGTGGGTGGTAAGTCTCAACTTTTAGAACAACTTGATTTTCATTTGCCTGCAGATTTTGAAAATTGGCAAGATGTAACGTATATAGAGCCATTTGTAGGAGGTGGTGCTATGCTTTTTTATATGCTTCAACGTTACCAAAATATAACTCGAGCAATTATTAATGATGTCAATCAAGATCTTATAATGTGTTATAGGACTGTGCGTGATTGTCCAAATGAGTTGATAGAATCATTGTTTGATATTGAGAACGCGTATCTTTCTTTACAAACAGAGGAAGATCGAAAAAACTATTTCCTTTCAATAAGAAACCGATATAATGAAAAGAATCTAGATCAAATTGAAAATACAACCTTTTTCTTCTTTCTAAATAGAACGTGTTTCAATGGGTTATATCGTGTAAATAAGAAAGGTCTCTTTAATGTTCCTTTTGGAAAATATTCAAATCCTACAATTTGTGATGCTGACACAATTTTAGCAGATAGTGAACTTTTAAAACGAGTTGAAATTCTGACAGGGGATTTTGAATCTACATTCCATTATGCTATGGGCAATACCCTGTTTTATTTTGATCCACCATATCGGCCATTGAGTGAAACGTCAAGTTTTACTGATTATTCAAAAGATTCGTTTAATGATGATGCTCAAATTCGTTTGAAGAAGTTTTGTGATAGAATAAATGATGGTGGTTATAAATTTCTGCTTAGTAATTCTGATTGTAAAAGAGAAAATGAAGAAACAAGTTTCTTTGATGATTTGTTTAATGCTTATCAAATAGATAGAGTTTGGGCAGCGAGATATATTAATTCAAATCCATTAAAAAGGGGAAAACTTACTGAAATACTGGTGCGTAATTATATAGAAACTAAAATGAAATAGAAATGAATAAAGATTTTGAAAAATTTATGTCTCAACTTTCAGAGACAAATGCTACACTAGGATATTATTCTGATTTTAAGAAGATTAGAAAAAAAGTAAATGAAATAGCTATTAGCCTCAATATGTTAAATTTTTTGTTAGGGAAGGAAAATCTTAAAGAGGCGGTAACGGCATTATGGGAAAGAGACAAACGTGTATTTAATGTGTTGGATATTTTGATCGCAACGCGAAGGAAGGACAAAAAGAAATTTATTGATGAAGATGGCAATATAAATCTTGTTAGCTCTTTGTTCACTTCTATTGATGGAGTAACGAAGTTTTTAGAAGAGACTGGACTTGCAGAAGTATTTAGACGTAGTGATATACATGATCTAGTGGACTATGTTTTCGGAGTAGAAACGGGATTAGATTCAAATGCCAGAAAAAACCGTGGTGGAGACATAACAGAAATGCTTCTTCATCGTATTTTAGAGACTAATGGAATAAAACATAGAATGGAAGTTTATTCTCGCGAATTTCCTGAAATAAAGGCATTGTTAGGAGAGGATGAAAAACGTTTTGATTTTGTTATTGAAACAAAGAAGCAGATTTATCTTATAGAATTGAACTTTTATAGTGGAGGAGGTTCAAAATTGAATGAAGTTGCACGAGCTTATCGTGAACTTGCTCCAATTGTAAATCGTGTTGATGGTTTTGAGTTTGTATGGATTACTGATGGAGAAGGTTGGAATAGTGCAAAAAATAAACTTGCGGAAGCATACAACGATATTCCGCGAATGTATAATTTTACTACTTTGCCAGAGTTTTTGAATGAAATAAAATCAGAAATGTGATGATAGAACCTTTTTATTCGTCTTTTAATAAAGATTTTATTATCGCTCATGGAGATTCTTTCCAATTGTTGAAGGAATTTGATTTCAAGTTCAATATGATATTTGCTGACCCGCCCTATTTTCTGTCTAATGGAGGAATTTCGTTGCAGAGTGGAAGGGTTGTGTGTGTGAATAAAGGTGAATGGGATAAGGGAAAATCCCCGGAAGAAATGAATGAATTTAATATGGAATGGCTCAAATTGTGTCGTGATAAGTTAAAAGATAATGGTACAATATGGATTAGTGGAACATATCACAATATTTTTTCTGTAGCTAATTGCTTGACAGAACTTGGGTATAAAATATTAAATGTGATAACTTGGCAGAAGACTAATCCTCCTGTTAATATTTCATGTAGATTTTTTACATATAGTACTGAATTCGTCATTTGGGCTCGTAAATGTCATAAAGTGCCTCATTTGTTTAATTATGAAGTGATGAAAAAACTCAATGATGGCAAACAGATGACGGATGTTTGGCGTCTTCCTGCAATAGGACGATGGGAAAAATCATGTGGAAAACATCCAACACAAAAACCACTTTCATTGTTGACTCGTATTATTCTTGCGTCAACAAAAGAAGGAGATTGGATACTTGATCCTTTTAGCGGAAGTTCTACGACAGGAATTGCAGCTAATCTTTGTGGGAGACGATTTGCGGGTATAGAGCAAAGCGAAGATTTTTGTGAAATGAGTAAGGCAAGACGAGAAGAATTGGAGGATATTAATGTTCGTGACTCTTTATACAGACATATTGTTGACCTAAGAACACTTAGTGATAAAGAACAATCATTATTATTGAAGGAGGACATGATGTTTTTGTATGGTAATGTGCCATTTGAATGATGCGTAAGATAGATTGTTGTTTTTAGAGACGGGATCCTCTCGTCTCTTTTTTTTATACGAAATTCTCGTCATACTTATGGATTTTCTAATCTGAGCAGATTTTCCCATTGCGATTCATAGTCATATAGTTTGAAAAATTGTAAGATTGCGGTGAAAACTTAATTTACTTAAAACTCTGTAACGTCTCTTACACAGGAGAGTTACCATTACATTTTGTACTATGAGAAAAACACTAATTGGCGTGTTTTCCTTGTTGTCTTGTTATTTTGCCAATGCTGACACTATTCTGACCGTGGAGTATCTTGACGGTAAGGATGCGAAAGAACAGATGGAGAAACTCTCCAAAATCGCTTTCGACAACAGTGGCAATATGACATTCGTTTACAACAATGGAGAATCCAAGGACTTCGGAATCCTCTCAAACACACAAAAGATTATTTTTTCCGAAGGAGTATTAACAAAGGTTGATGACCGGTCATCGGGGTCTTCAATTCAAATCTTTCCTAATCCTGCGGAAGAAACCATTAAGATTGTAGGTTTGGCAGATGGAGAATCTGTTAAAATCTACAATATGGTGGGAACACTCGTGCTTGTCAGCCAATCTTCCGTAATCAATGTCAGTCATCTTGCCGACGGTCAGTATCTCGTCGTCGCAGGAAATTCAATCATCAAACTTATTAAGAGATAACTATGAAAAAGATTCTATTCACAGCTGCTTCTTTGGCTTGCAGTCTGCTTGCCAGTGCTCAACTTTATATCTACAAAGATGGTCAGTTACGCTTCTCTATGGATGAGACTCCAGACAGTGTTGTCTTCCATGCACCAGCAGTACAGGAACCAGTTGAGGAGCCAAAGGTGCCTTATAATTATGATGCTAACTTGCAATACCATGCTGCACCAAATGAGTATCTGAACGGTTGTCAGCAGGCAGGACGTGTTATCACTGAATATTACAATGGTATCAGAGGTAACAAAACTTTGAAGGTGTATGTGCCTTATGGTTACGACGAGAACAAAAAGTACAATATCCTTTATCTGATGCATGGTGGAAGTGAGAATGAGAACACTATCTTTGGTAATGATGTCATGCTACAGAATATCCTCGACCACATGATCATGAACGGTGAATTGGAACCTCTTATTGTGGTTACTCCTACTTTCAATGGAAACGGTAGCGAGGCTCAAAACTTCTATGAGGAGTTCCGTGCAAGTGTGATTCCTTTCGTGGAGGGCAAATACTCCACTTATGCGGAGTCTACTTCGGAAGCCGACATTAAGGCATCCCGTCGTCACCGTGCATACGGAGGATTCTCTATGGGATGTGTATCCACATGGAATGTCTTCTTGTATTGCTTGGATATCTGCGCATATTTCATGCCTCTAAGTGGAGACCTTTGGTGTAATGGCTGTAACTCTGGTCAGGACAAGGCACGTACAATCGACGATGCTATCGCCAAATCAGGTTTTACAACCCGTGACTATTTCATTTTCGCGGCAACTGGTTCTGATGATATCGCATACCCTAACGAGAATCCACAGATTCAGGCGATGAAGAACAGCAGCAACTTCGTCTATACTTCTGATTTCTCAAAAGGTAATCTATACTTTATGGTAGCCCCAGGTTTGACTCACTGGTGGGGTTATGTGAGACACTATGTGTATGATGGACTACCATACTTCTTCCACGAATAAATTTCTATAAATCTGTTTAGCGTGTATATCCGTGTCGTCTCTATGGGATGGCACGGATTTTTATTTGATTTTTAATTATATAATAAGTAATTTTCACAAAATTCCGACTATTTTAGACTGAATTTTCACAAAATTCTAATAGTTTTAGCCTTGGATTTCACAAAATTCCAGCTGTTTTGGCCGAAAATTTGACTTGACGAATTCTAATCTGTGAGTTTGCAATTATGAAGATTTATAGAAAAGGCATTTCCCCATCCTGACTGGCTTCCTATCTCTTTCCCCTCAAAAAAAGTCGTAGACTTTCTCTGAGAACTTTTTCCTCTGTGGTTTTTATATATGTTCGCCTTCGGCTCGCAATAGAGAGAAAGGGTCCTTAATAATCTTCGAAAATCAGTTGCTAAACGGGGCAGCGTTAATACAAAATGTTTGTCAACATGGTTTTGGTAATAACCGGTTGATCCGTTTGGGATTGTCAAAGAAAAAATCTACTTTGCGAGTCTGAAAAATAATTAAGTGCAATCAAAAGGGTTTAATTATGGAAGCAAATCATACTATAAAGACTTTGGCGATTTTGTTTATTTTCGCCATCTGTGGCGTTTCTTCCTTATGGGCGGAAACGGTTGTCGATGTGCCACAGCCGGGATCTCTTCCGGCTTTGCTGACAACAATGGACAAGAATGTCAAAATAAATGGTGCGATCAACGGCTCTGATATAAAATATCTTCGTCAACAAATAAACAATGGAAACATTACATCCTTGAATTTGTCTGACGCATCCATTGTGAGCGGCGGTGATGCCTACTATGAGGAGTTTACCACGAACGACAACATTGTCGGAGAGTGTATGTTCAATCAGTGTGAAAAACTGGAATATATTAGTCTCCCTAATTCAATCACGTATATTTCATCCAAGGCTTTTTCAAAATCAGGATTAAAGAAAATAGAAATTCCTGATAAGGTGTCGACGTTGGGGTTTGATGCTTTTGCCTATTGCAACGCTTTGGACACTGTTGTGCTTGGAAGGAAAACCAACAAGTTGGAGCAGGGTGTTTTCTTCGGCTCTTCTGTCAAGGTGGTTTATGTGAGATCTTCGTCCATACCTACTATCACTTATTATCTGTTCTCTTCCAACCCTACTATCTGTGTCTACTCTGATATGAAAGACGATTTTGCTGATTCCGACTGGAATGAGTTTGGTACTATTGTCGGAAATTTGGAAGAACTTTATCCTCAGGATATGACGTCGTCTATTCTGAAGACGTCGCTCGACAAATATTTTGTTGATAAGGCATGTACAGAGCTTAAAAGCGAATATGCCTCAATGCATGTCGACGGATTAATGCATGAAATGACAAACGACAGCCTCCCTGATGCTGTAGTCAACATGATTTTGAAAATTAGAAACGATAGTTGGGCAGCCCACGAAAAGGAATTCCGTATCAGTGAATATAAAGCGTATAGCGACGCGAATTATTGGAATGGGGCAATGATGGCTACAGGTGGTTCGTATATGGGTAATCCGACGGGAATTTATGCGTCGGACGACAGCCCATTATATGTTTTCGTGGATCAGGATATCCCTTCTGATGCGACGCTCTATTTTGCTGGCTGTGTCAACAACGATCTTATTGGAAATGCCAAGACTGGTCACAAGCTGACTAAGGGATTGAATATCATTGATGGACAGAAAGATGCGTTGTATTATATAGTGTATACTGCAGACACACGGTCGAAAACGAAAAAGCTAAGTGAGTGGCCGGACATCAAGATTCATGTCGAGGGTGGAGTGGTGAATGGCTATTACGATGTGGCTCGACATAACGACAACGACTATGTGGAACTTCTTAACAATGCGACACATGATTTGTTTACTGTAAAAGGAGGAGAGACAATTCTCAATTTCAAGACGTCGACCTACAAAGAGGTTTTCCCTTCTACTATAAAAAGCAGTGTGGTATGGTTTGATAGCCTCACTGTCTGGGAAAAGGAGTTGATGGGAATGTGTGAGTCGGTGGCGTCAGGACGTCGTGCTGTTGCACCATTCCGTCTGACCGGAGGAGAGGCAATTTTCCCAATTTATTACAATAATCCGAATTTTGCGATAGAAGGAGAGGCTACTGATGATGGCTATGCCAATTCATGTCCTTACCGTACTTCCTATAATTCAGTGGATTGCATCAGAAAATCATTTGTCATACAGGCCGGACTGGACGACTGGTGCGCGGCTCATGAGTGTGGACATAACAACCAGGGTGCGATCAACCTGGAAAGCTGCACGGAGGTTTCCAACAATCTATTTTCCAATGTGATCTGTTATCTCGACGGTGTCACCACAACAAAAGGACATCCGCTTGCGACAACGATGAACTATTATGCTCACCATGTGCCTTTCTTCTCAAGAGATGTCACCAGCAAAATGAGAATGTACTATCAGCTATATCTCTACTATCACCAGGCGGAGAAAAACACTGCTTTTTATCCGACACTTTTCCAAGAGCTGAGAAAAGATCCGTTGGAATTATGGACGAATACCTACAACAGCTCATTAAAGTTTGTCAGAAAGGTTTGTGAGGTGGCACAAGAGGATTTGACTGACTTTTTCACAGCTTGGGGTTTCTTCGAGCCTTGCAACCTGACAATAGACGATTACGGAATATACGATCTCACTGTCAACCAAGAGGACATAGACAAGACATTGGAGGAGATTTCCAAATATCCGAAGAAGAACAGGGAGATTCTATTCATTGAGGATCGTGTGGAGGAGATTCCTGCGACGGATTTCCTTGTGGCGAAAGATGGAAAACGTGCTGGCTCGGATCAAATAGGTCAGTGCGGAGATTTGGGCCAGTTCACAGATTTTCTTTCAGGTGAATCCCAACCGTCTCAATACACCTATATTCAGGCTGATTCTCTTTATGCCATGAGTGGCTCTGGCGGTATAGGTTTTGTGGCACTCAACAGTGATGGAAAGATGGTCTATGCGGCCAATGCTTTGCGTTTCTGCATTCCATCCTGCGTCGACGAAGATTTTACCATCTATTCAGTTGACTTAGACGGCACGATGCACGAGGTGGCGAAATCAGGTTCTGGTGTGGAAACCGTCAGCATGACGGAGGCTGGCACTCTTTCAGATCACCTTTCTGCTCAGGCTGTAAAAGCTAAAATCAGCGGTCCGATCAACGGTACTGATATCAAATACCTACGTCAACTTGTGGCAGCTGGAAATTTGCAATCCATAGATCTTTCTGATGCAACAATCGTGGGCGGTGGAGATGCTTATTATGAAACCTATACTACGAGTGACGACGACATGGGAACTTACTCATTCTACAACCATCGTGGACTTGTGTCATTGACATTGCCACAGACCATCACGTCTATCGGAAGCAATGCGTTTGCTCAGTCAGGATTGATGTCCGTCCAAATCCCAGACAATGTTGTAAGTGTAGAATTGGATGCGTTTGCTTACTGTAGCCAATTGTCGACGGTGGAGATAGGAGAGAATGTCAAAAGACTGAGTCAAGGAGTGTTCTACAATTCAGAGGTGAAACATGTTTATGTTAAGGCAAAAACACCTCCTGCAATCGGCAACTACCTGTTCTCATCCAAACCAATCATCCATGTCTATGCAGAATCACTTGCCGAGTATGAGGCATCCGCGTGGGCTGAATACGGCACGTTGGTTGGCGATCTTGGTGATTATACGTCTATTAAGAATGTGGATGCGATCTCAGTGGACATACAAAACGACGGATTCTACTACGATCTGCTTGGACGAAGGGGTTCTTCATTACAACCTGCTAACATCTATATAAAAGATGGCAAGAAGATCATCTTCCTTCGTTGATGGTATACAAATGAGGATTGCAAAGGGCGGAACGCCCTTACCTCTCCCACCATCGCGAGTCCATAAGGGTGAGCGACAATAAAACCACAGAGGAAAGAAGCTCTCAGAGAAAGCTCATTTTAAGATTTGTCATAATTCAAGGACGCAAAAGGCTCTTATGAAATTCAAGTTTCGCAGTTGGTTATCATATTCGGGGTGGTGTTAAAATGAGGATTGTAAAGGGCGGAACGCCCTTACCTCTCCCACCATCGCGAGCCCGTAAGGGCGAGCGACAATAAAAAACCACAGAGGAAAGAAGCTTTCAGAGAAAACTCATTTTATGATTTGTCATATACAGAATTAAAATGCAATTAGATATAAAGTTATGAAAACATTGAAAGAAATTTTCGGTTACCTATTAGGAGGAATACTATTTGTATGTCTGATTCCATCCATCATGTGGATTGCGTCGGGCAGACCAGAGTTGATCCCAACAGATATGTTGAGGCTTGTGATAGGAGCTGTCTTGGCTGTTGTTGGACTGGTTATAAGTGTGTGGTCTATTGTTTATATGCGACGGAAGGGTAATGGCAACCCAATGGATGCGTTCGGCCATGAGGTGGCACCACGCACCAAGCATCTGATGACAGATGGGCCATATAGATTAAGCCGTAATCCTATGCTGACAGGCACCTTCGTCTACTTGATTGGCATTTGCACATGGCTGTGGACGTGGCAGGCATTGGCTGTCTTTATCATCTTCGTGTTGATAATGTTGGTGCAGGTACGTACGGAAGAGAGTAGACTTCGACGTGATTTTGGCGAGGAATATGAAGCGTATTGTAGTCGCACCGGCAGGTTTTTGCCATTCTGATCATTCGCTCTCTTCAAAGCACTCTTTCAGACGCTGGTATTCTTCAAGCAAATCCCACAGACCGTCTTCGCTCAACACACCACGTTTTAGGTCGGCAGGTAATTTGCCTTCCTCGTCAGCTTCGAAGTCGGTGTGCCAGTCGGTTTTATAATAGTTTTCTAATTTGGAGATGACGGGTTGCAAAGCATAGAAGTCGTCAACAGCTTGTTGTAATTGTCGGATCACCTCGTTACTCTTGTCGAAGAGGTTTTCCATCTGTGCGATACGTTCAGTCTGTTTCATAGTCAAAACAATTTTTGTCTTCAACTGCAAAGATATCTTATTTCTTTGTAAATGGATAGAGAATAAACAGCTGTATACATCAAAGTAATGTTAAAACAGAAAACGCACATCACAAGTACAACTTCGTTGCCGGTGCTGGAAAGCATGTGTGGCTTTCCTATTTGAAAATCATAAATTCAATAAAAAAATAGTGTTCTCCTAAGATGAGGAATTTAAGGGCGAAACGCCCTAACTCCCCCTTCATCCTGGTGCGAGCCGAAGGCGAGCATATGTAAAACCACAGAGGATATAAGACCTCAGAGAAAGTCTCCGACTTTGGAATTTTTATTATGACACTCCAGCTAGATACCCAACTAAACCTATGCTTTTTGGGGTAGATTTGGTTGGGTATCGGCTCGCTTGAAGAGTGCTGCTAATTATAAGAACTGGATATAATGCACCACTTTGGAAGCAAAAGAAATCTTTTATTTACAGATAGCAAAACTTGTATTTTCAATTTATCCAAAATGATTTTTCATGCAGAAGTAGTGCGATTTTATTCTTGATGCCTCCTCCGTAGCCTGTGAGTTTGCCGTTTGCCCCCATCACTCGATGGCAGGGGATAATTATGCAGATCGGATTCCAACCTACCGCACCGCCTACTGCTTGTGCTGACATCTTCTCTACTCCGTGTCTTTCCGCTATTTGTGTGGCTATCTCTCCGTAGGTGACTGTCTTGCCGTATGGAATGCCGCACATGATGTCCGACACTTCTCTGCGGAATGATGTGGCATTATCCAATCTGTAACGTGGAGTGAAATTGGGCTGATGTCCTGAAAAATAACTGTCAAGCCAACGTCGTGTGTCCTGAAAAACAGGCAGGTTGGCTTCCTGCCCATCTTTCAGATATCTCTTCCCTTCTTGCGAATGGATGAAATACAGTCCCGTAAGATAATCCCCGTCGGCGACGAGTATGATGTCGTCAAATTCGGACGGGGTGGAGTAGAGGGAAATGTATGACATGTTAATATTTTTTCGATTTAGTTGAGGAATGAATTCTTTATGACAAAATTAAAACAGAAAACGCACACCACAAGTACAACTTCGTTGTCGGTGCTGGAAAACATGTCATAGATGACATAGAAAACCGCCCAACGCAAAAAACAAAAACAAAAGAAAACGTGTGCGTTTTTCTACTGTTTATGTTTTCTCTGTTAAGAGTTTTTCAAAACAAACATGTTTGTGAGTTTTCCAAGTGTCAGATATTATAGCTGACGCTGTTTTCTGTTTGAATATGATGTGATTTTATTGCGGGCAGGTTTCAAACCTGCCCCTACGATCTGTTCTTTCTGGTTTTTATATGTGCTAAACTAGAATTATTTAACCAATAATTTTACTCCGTTGATGATATACACTCCTTTGGGTATACCTGTCAGATTGGAATTCTTGCGGACGAGACGGCCTTGAATATCATAGACGTCGTCGCTGGTATGCTCGACGCTGATATTTTTGACGTCTGTAAGATTTTCCACGTAGAAGAGTTGGAAATTGTCGTATGCCACCCAGTCTGCGGATATAGTGGACTGTTTGCGTATTCCCAGTCGCAACGTCTCCCCCTCGTCGATCTTAATGCTTATAGAGACGGGAGTGTAAGCGTTCGCGTCGTTGAGCGCGGAGGATGCCTGGGTGAGATTATCAGGGTATGTGTATGGGTTGTATGTGTAGGCGGACGAACTGAACAGATTTGGCAGCGGAGTGGCGACATCGTTTGCATAGAGTTGCGCGTTGCGAGTCGACGTTGCGTTGTCCTGCCATGCTTGATAGCCCGCGCTGATTGATCCTGCTCTGTAGAAAGCTTTACATCTGATGGTGTAGACGCCTGCTGGAAGTCCGGTGATCTCCTGCCAAATGTCAAATGGACGTGAAAACTGTTCCGCTGTCTCGTTGGCATAAGCATTGTAGGCGACACTGAGATCAGCACCCTGCCATCCCACGTTGTAGCGAGTGAAAGAGCTGTTAGTGATAAGGCAAGTGAGGTCGGCTGGCTGACCGTTCTGCGCAAGTCTCAACTGGCTCTGCTTATAATTTGCCACAGCTTCCGTCAATGCTACGTATGCACTGTTGACGGTAGTTGTACTTGATGAGTTGAGAGCACGAGTCGCTGTGGTATAGGCTTGCTTGAGCTCATTGTCCTTGGTCTCGTTGACGTAGTTTTTTACTTCCTTCACTAAGTTCTTTAATGCCTGACGTTCTGCATCCGGATTTTCTAAACGGTCGGTGTACTGCATTGCCGTCGCACGTCGTCCTATCTCCATCACTTGATCGGGAGAGAGAGCGGTGTCGAAGATGAGGAAGTCGTCGAACAGTGCGTTCTCCATGATCGCGTCAGAGGTGAATGGAGAGTGTCCGATGGTGAAACGTGTGATGTCGTTGATAAACGACGATGGCTTCTGTTTCACTGTTATCTCATTTTTGAGGTGTCCGTCAATATAGATGCGTCCGACGTTGCCCTGCTGTGTGTAGGTGACGTTGTGCCAATCGCCGACGCTGAGACCAGAGTAGGAGTGCACACCTTCTGTGTTTTCATTCTTGATCTCGTAGTACCAGTCGCTGTTGCCTCCAGTGTTGACGAGCCCTATATACTGGTCGGTGCCATGTTCTAATGAGTAAGCCCAGCAGAATTTGCCAGTGTTGTTTCCTATGCGTTGCAGCATATTGATGCTCACGGTGTAGTCTTCTGCGGTGCCAAGAGCATGTTTGGCTGCAGATAGAGGTATATTCAAATAACTGCCTTCACCCTTTAGACCTGTGGCGAGCACATGGTTGCCGTCATCAAGGGTGATGATGGATGCCTTTCCAGCAAGGTCGCCGGTATATGTGCCGCTGTCGTCTGTCGGTTTCCCGTCTTCAAAGCTAAAGCTGAGGACAGGATTAGGCAGTGGCTCTGGTTGAGGTGGCGTGACATTGTCGACATGCACACGTATCACACCTACAGAATAGGCTGGACATTCGTAAGCTATCGTGCCATCATCCTTGACGGTCAGTTGCTGAGTGCGTGGCACGATATATTTTGGTTTTGCCGTTGTGTTCTCATCTGTGCCTTTGGCTGCGGAGAGTATCTCTGCTTCAGCGGTCTTGGCTTGACCGCCAGATAGGACGAGAGCTACATCCTTAGATGAATTTGTAGGGTTGACAACTTTTATGTACATCATGCCGGTCTCATCGTCGATGCTGGCTGATGTGTAGACGGTGCGGTTTCCGTATGCACGGAGTTTGGCGTTGATGATGACTTCACCGTTGAGATAGCAGCGCACATTTTGACCTTCCTTTAAGATACGGATTGTATATTCCTTGCCTGTGGTGAGTGATCCTGCTTTTTCTCCAAGGACGCTTTTAAATCCGTTTTGGCATTGCTCCACGGCGTGTTTGGTATTGCCCCATCCTCCAAGATTGAGCCATGCATAGTTGTTTTCGTCGATGTAGTTGAAGATGATGAGGAACCCTTCCGAACCGCTTTGTTTCGTGGCATGGACAGTCATGTCGAGATTTGTCAGGTCATATAAGTTTCTCGTCACGCAACGAACATCTGTTTGTGATGCGTTGGTTTGCGTGAATGATCCGGCGGAGGTGCTGATGTTCCATGATCCATTTGATGTTTTCCAGTCGGTGGAAGCAGTCTTGTTGCCTGAGATGACGGTGCCGTTTGTAATCTTCGCCTGAAAATTGGTGAATGTGGCGGCGGTAGACCATGTGCCGATGCCGATTGCACTCTTATTGGAGTCGAGGTTGACACCGTTACCTTTCTCTGTCCAGTTGATGTTTTGTTTTCCTATATTGTTTGAGAACATTTTTTGGACGTAGTATGAAGGTGTTCCGTAGCTCATCGAACTGTTGAATCGGATCATGTCTGGACGCCAGTTGAAGTCGTCTTCGTGGGTGAAAATAGGTGCGTAGCTCATCATTCTGACTGCTTCACTGTTGTTCTCGCACCCCTGCATAAACACTGCTTCGCCAATGGCTGCGTTCATGTTTCCGAGAGTTCCATAGTCTTTTGTCACGGCATATTCTCCCACGTATATATGTGTGGTGGATTTGGACTGGTTGTCGTAACGGTCGTACTGACTGATGAAGAATTCTGGTGAGTCGTAGTAGTGCTCGTCTTTCAGTTCTACGGGCTCTGTGATGTCGTCGAACCAGTAGCTGTTAGCGATGAGATGCAGGTCGGGCCAACGAGTTTTGATGGCATTGTAGAACTGCATGTAGCGTTTCATGTAGTCGTCTCGGTTGAGCATAAACTCCTGCTCGTTGCCGATTTCCAAGTATTTCAGGTTGAATGGTTCGGGATGACCGTTCTGTGCACGCATACGTCCATAGAATGTCTCTGTGCCTCCGTTGGCATACTCGATAGCGTCGAGTGCCTCCTGGATGAAAGGATCAATGTCGTTTTCATCTACTCTCCAGTCGTGTCCGATACCGATGTTCACCACAAACATGGCGTTGGCTCCGAGGTCTTCCGCCAGTTCAAGATATTCGTGGTAGCCTTGTCCGTCAGTCACTTTGTATTTCCAGTTGCGGTTTATGTGCCCCGGACGTTCCTCGATTGGTCCGACGGTCTTCTTCCATTCAAAACGGTTGGTGAATCCGTCGCCCCATGATCCTTCTATGTAGCAGCCTCCTGGAAAACGCATGAAACGTGGATGCATATCTGCTAACATCTGAGCCAAGTCGGGACGACAACCGTTTTTGCGTCCTTTGAATGTGGGAGGAAACAGACTGACAACGTCCAAATAAATGATTCCTTTTTTGTCGCCTTTCAAAGCCAGATAACCATGGACATCCGCACCTGTTGCTTTGAATTTGACAGTGTATTTCTTCCATTCTTGTGTGGCCTTGACGTTGATGGAAGTGCTTCCTAAATTCTGTCCATTGGCGTTTTGAAGCTCTGCGATGATATTGCCGTCGTAGCTATCTTCGGCACGGAGCCAGAAAGATAGGTCGTATTCGCGTCCGGCGACGATATTGATACCCCAGTAACCTTCGTTGCGTACACCTGTATTGGCGGATTTCATGTTGACTTTCAGTGATCGCAACTGAACAGCGTTGAGCATTTTGTCTGCCGTCAGACTCATCTCAGCATTGCCCACAGTGCTCCAACTCATAGGTTTATCCATGTCTTCTTCGAAAGAACGGTTGCGAACCAGCTCGGCGTAGAGACCACCGTCTCCTGCATGATTTATCTCTTCATAGAAAATGCCATAATGATCTTCCGTGACGAGATCTCCACGGTTGTTGAGATTGAATTTGAGTTCTATCTGGGCTTGCACGGATGTGATGCCGACTGCAAGAAGAAACAGGATCATGAGTCGGTGTCCTGCAGTTGTGATTTTTGTAATAAAATGTGTCATTATGTTATATTTAGAGCTTGTCAAACTAGACGCTGAAAAATAGCTCAAAAAAATCAACGAACCAAGAAAATGCAACAAATTCTAAGAATATGATCAATTTTATTGAAAATTTTGAACAACTTCTAAAAACATCTATTCCACCGCACGTATCGCTCCCTGGCAATGGATCTTCACCACACGGTTGCTGTCTGTTTCGGCGATGCTTCGTAGTTGATCAATATATGGTTTGACAAAATCAGGTTTGCGTTTCCCGAGGACACGGAATATTTCTGGAGCCTCCATCCTTACTCGGTCGTCGCTGTCGTGAAGCAATTCAGCAAACAGTGGCATGTGATCCTTGTAGGGATCGGGAGTGTTGGTGGCGATATTTTCCGACGCCCAGATGAAAGCCAGTCTGACGCTCGCATCCTCGTCGTGGGCAAAACGGAATAGATCATCCCAATATGGCTCGACGGAATTGAAACATCCCCGTCCGATTCTGCCGAGAGCATTGATTGCACGTTCACGTAGAAGAGGTTCTGTGCTGTCGAGGAAAGAGGCGATTGTCGCGACTCTGCTTTTGATCGACGAAGGGAATGCAAGTCCCATCTCACCGAGCATCCATAATGCTTTTGATTTTATTTTCACCGATTCCGACGTGAGTAGTGATTCTACGTATGGAATGTTTTCCTCCCATACCTCTTTGTCTTTCGTTAACGCACCGAGACTTTTGTATAATTCTGCTTCTGTCATTTTGTATGGATTCATACTATAGTGTCATGAGCTAAAAAAACGGATGACATTCAATGTTTTATCAGTTTTTTGCCTCCTATAACATAAATTTTGTCATCTGACGGATATCTGGCCTTCCGACCTAGTATGTCGTATGTCAGGTCGGTGCTTTTTGAAGACGGGATGTCATTTATTTTGGAATCAGATGATAGAGAGATCGTTATAGTGCAGTTGCCATTGCCTAAAAAGTCTTTCAATTCTGATTGTGTGATATTGTCGATCTTTCCTATTCTCGTGAAATTCCAAGAATTGACGTCATAATAGATACAAAGATTCTCTCCTTGATACAAAATCAAGTCGCCAGGCTCTGTGGTGATCTGCTCGTCGTTTGTAGGGAATGTTTCTCCCAGTGATCCTACTTTCTCAAAATTCCCATAGTCGTGTGCTTCATAAGAGATCGGACTCTTTTTCAAAGAGGCAACGATGGCTTGTGAGGAACTGTTGTCAAGCAGCGACGCAGTGAGAGTCTTGTTGCCGATGGTGATCAGCAATTTTTCAGCCATATAATTAGTGAAATTTAATGTGGTTATCCAATCGCCAAGTAGTGATGCCATGTTGCTACGGTTTTTGTCGTTAATCCAAAGAGATTCATTGCTGAATTTTCCTTCAGGCACGAGTCGCTTGGCATCTGCTATTACGGATTGAATGCCACTGCTTGAACTTGATACAATCAATCCGATATTTTTACCTTCCATATATTTGCCGTTTTCAAATAGAAACGATTGCATCGGAGCTGCCATATTGCTCCACCATAGAGGAGTGGCGATGATGATATTGTCGTATTTGTCGAAATCTATATTTGTAGGTTTTATGGAAGGGTAGCTTTCAGCGACGTCGGGATTATTGCGTATGGCAGATATCAAAGCACTGCCTATGGCATAATTGTCAGCTTCATATTTCAGCCCTTCTTCTGCTGGCTGAATCTCAACAACATCCGCATTTTGTGCTTTGATTAACTCGTCAACGATGCTTTTTACGTTGCCTGTGTAGCTGTAGTATGTCACAAGAGTTTTGCCCTGTGCTGTAAGCATGTTTAAGATCAGGAAACTGAATAATGAAAAAAGTATCTTCTTCATGACTGTGATTTTTTGATGTTGCTCCTCTTTATTCCAGCAAGTCTATTTGACATAAGAAGAACTGTAAATCTGCGGGGATTCATATTAATCCTTAATCTGTTCGATTATTTTCCGCAAAAAGTTTTCAGTTCATTTTCACTTGCGTAGTTGAGAAGCTTTCCGCTTTTGATATTGATATTAGGGTAGGATGCCTTTAGGTCTTTAACCGCCTTGTCTATGGTGCTGCCTCCACTTGTGGCGAACAAAAATACTGTTTTGCCGTTAAAGTTGTAGCTTTCGAAGAATGTGTTGATGATAGTCGGGCAAGTGTACCACCAGATAGGGAATCCCACAAAGATGGTCTGATAGTCATCCATGTTGGAAAGCTTGTCGGTGATGGCTGGACGTGACGATTTGTCTGCCATCTCCACAGATGATCGACTCTGTTTGTCATGCCAGTTTAGGTCGGCATTTGAGTAACGTTGCTCTGGCTTTATTTCGTGAAGATCAGCTCCTGCTACTTCAGCAAGTTTCTTTGCAATTTTTTCTGTTGTTCCTGAAGCCGAAAAATAGGCTATTAATGTTTTGCTTTTCATGTTGTAGGATTTTTGGTTGTTGTTTTGAGCGTTTACACTCATTGTCAAAAGAGAAATTAAAAATATTAAGAGTTTCTTCATGTTTTTTGATTTTAATTAACGTGAGATGAATTGTAATCTGCGAATCATTATCCATTTTCGTATCGAAATCTAACCTCCTTTTCTCATAAAAAGACGAAGTTTTTCTCTGTAAACTTTTTCTCTCTATGGTTTTATTAAATTTATGTGCTCGCCTACGGCTCGCACTAAGGAAGGGGTTAGGGCCAATATCAATCAAACATGGGCCCTTAACAATCC
>OCTX012289434.1_pt1 | contig 58814 bp, 68 predicted proteins | sample 1539691 | NCBI WGS metagenome assembly OCTX01 (sample SAMN02144231, study PRJEB22623) | gut metagenome | biome: sheep rumen | host: Ovis aries | place: New Zealand
CCATGGTGCCACCGAGGATGGGCGCAGCGTGCTGCAATGGCCCGTGGAACCAGGCAATAGCAACCAGCTGTGGCTTCCGACGCAGGCAGGTTCTATGACCATCGACGGCGTGAGTTTGCCAACGTACGAGATGCGCAACCAATCCGGAACGAACCGCTGCATCGACGTATCCGGCGCGTCGAAGACACCGGGCACGAGCCTCGTGGTGTGGACGCGCCACACTCCCAGCCAGAAGAACCAGCGCTTCGGCTTCGTCAAGACGGAGCCTCTAATGTCAGGAATCTCCGCGCCTTCGAGCCTTACCCCGTCCGCGTTCGAGCGTGACGGCTATGGAGCGGTGACTGCGTCCGGCATGACTTTTAAGTGCAGCGAGACGGCCTATCAGGCGCGATACAGATTCCAATACAATTACGACTCCCAACGCCGTAGCTATTCTGGGTCGACTCCGTGGCGCAACGTCGCGAACGATTCGACGGCTCGCAGCGGATGGGGCGATGCGTGGCAACCGACCTTTGAAGTTGAGGAGGGTGGCATCGTCAACCTCCCGTTGAACGTGTCGCGGACACTCGCAGCGTCTGATCCTTACGCCATGCTTGTGGTTGAGGTCAGGGCATTCCGTGACAAGTATGGTGAGCATAAAATTCCCGCCCACGGCCCCGTCACGCAGACAAGGGTCGCGCTGCGTCGGACGCCTGCTATGTCGTTCGAGCGTGCATATTTGTGGGCAACCTATGACAGCGAAAAGAAGACATGGTCCGCATTTATATATGGCGGCATGACGAGCGTTGCAGACATGGCACCTCTTACCCGCCTGCGGGTGAGACTAGTAGATGCGGACGGCGAGCCACTCACGGAATGGAACCCGGGGTGTGAGAACATCGAGAATCTCTGGTGGGAGGCGTCGCGCCACATGCTCCGTCTTCCTGCCGAGGGCGAAAGGGTCGGTATCGAGTACGACCTGACAAACGTCGAAGGCGCTGTGGCCAGAGATATTGTGTGGGGAGAGTTCGAGTATGGCGACGGCTCGCTGTCCGTTCTCCCCTCATCCGAAGATATTGGCGATGGCACGTTCAGGACGTTGGTCCGTGCGACCGGTGGAGATGTGGCAACTTGCCTGCTTGAAGTCGAGGATACCGGTCGAACTGGGCTCTACGAGTGTCCGCTTGTCGACGCCAGCGACCTCGAGCGCACGTGGGCCGTCTGCCCGCCGTTCAATCGCGCTTGCCGGGCACTCGTGATACAGCGGACGGGCTCTCTCGTCGGCATAGGAATCATCGACCTGTTTATGGAGTCGCGGCTAAGCGTCTGGAACTGGGGGAGCAACCTGGCTGCCTGCGCTGCCGTGCATGTGAATGTCGGAGACTATCCAAAGCAGTCTAGAATCCATACGCCGGACGTAACCCTGCACACAACGACGGGTGCGCGTCATCCGATAGCTACGGGCTGGTCGACAGAGACGCTTGACCTCTCTGTGTCTGGCGTGACGCTCGAAGACCCCAGCAATCCCATGGCCACGGAAACAGCCATCGAACGCCTCGCCATATCTGCCGTCGAGGGAGAACGGCCGGTTTACAGGACGCCACGCGGAACGTGGCATCGCGTGGTCGTGACTGCCGTGGATAGCAGTTGGCAGCAACCGGAATACCTGACCGCAACCGTACAGCAGAGGGCGGTGCGCATATGATTTGGGGCGATACGGAGCACGAATGGGTTCTCGACGTCAGCATTGTCAATCAGCATGATCTCTCCTCCGTTGCCGGGGTGTTGACTGGCGTCAAACCTGACGGATGCTCAATCTCACTCAACTACGAGAGCGACACACGGGCGAGTGCACGGGTGACCACCGCGGTCCCAGAGGGGGAATCCGATGGCTGGGTGGAAAACGCGCGCTTGCGCATCACCCTCTCGGTGCCGTCTCAGGGATGGTACAAGGACATGTTCACGGGATACGTCACCGACGTGGGCGAGCGCACAGAGGCGGGCGCGTGCATACGCGAATACGATCTCGACTCTACGCTCTTTGGCATTGCTGAGGACCTCATCCCTTGGCAGATAACCTGCAAGAAGGGGACCTCGGTGCTCGCGAGCGTCAGAAGCATACTCGACATGTGCCGCATGCCATATGATGCCGGGGCAGCTGCCGACAGCCGTTTTGGCGACAACATATTCTACGAGCCTGGCGAGGCGGCGCTCCACATGATATTTGACATGTTGGGGAGTCTCAATCGCGTGGACGTGGATGGCTTCGGGCGTATCACGCTCAAGCCCTACACTCCTCCGTCGCAACGGGAGCCCATGGCAACCATTGATGAGGATGATCCCCGTACAAACGCCACAGGGTCGGCCACAAGAAACGATAGACGTTACCAGAGGCCCGGACGAGCCATCGTCACGGCGCGCAGATCGCAGGCTGAGGGCATCATCGCTGGTTGGTATGACGCGCCGGCGTCGTCACCATCCTCGAGCGCCGTCCGAGGATACACCAGGGCGGTTATGCAGGGCTACAGCGGCCAGACAAAGCACCCCTCTATAGACGAACTCAACTCCTTGGCAAAGAGGCATTGGGAGGACGCGCAATCGACCGGCGCGACGTGGGAGCGCGAGGTCTACTACATGGACCTCTGGGAGGGCGATGTCGTGAATTATATCCCCCATGGAAAGTCAGCGGTCAAATGCCTTGTGCATGGGTGCGAGATGAGCTTTGGAGACATGGTGCAGCGCCTCACACTCAAGGAGGTCTAACGTGAATTATATCGACGCGCTTGCGCTACTCGGCAACGCAAAGAGGGCTGAGGGAACACAGGTGCGGCACGCCGGCAACGCAAGCTATACCAAGGTCGAAGTGGTCGGTGATTCTGAAGACGGCGTAGCTGTTGTCAATCCTGGCGGCATGGTCCTTTCATCCGACGATTCCCAGTACATCGAAGTGGAGACTATCGGCGCCGTCAGCGAGGGCGACATGGCAGATGCGCTGCTTGTCGGTGATGATAATTCAGGAAAGACCATGCTTCTTGTGGGCTCGGTTGGCAGCGGCGATAAGCAGAACCTGCGCATAGCGGCCATCGAAGCCGACTACATAAAGACTGAGCAGCTCGAGGCAGCGACAGCGCGTATCGGAGATCTAGAAGCAGACCATGTGTCTGTGAGCGACTTCGAAGCGGAGCAAGCAAGTATCGACACCCTTCAAGCGAGTACTGCGGACATCGACACCATTCGAGCCAATGCGGCAAAAGTAGCGAATTTGACGGCTGCCGAGCTTGAGGCAGATCATGCAACTGTCGGGGCTCTTGACGCGACGTATGCGCAGATAAATCTCGCTAACGTTGATAACGCGTGGATTCAAAATGGAACCGTTAAGGATGGCGCAATCACCAACGCAATGATTAACAGCGTTAGTGCCAACAAGCTCACCGCCGGCACCATCGACGCGTCTGCCATTACGGTTACGAATCTTAATGCGGACAACATTACGACCGGCACGATTAACGGTCAGCGCATTGGTGAGGGCTCTCTGTCTCTGTCGAAGCTGGAAGACGACGTGTATACCGAGACAGAAGTCGACGGTATAGTCCAAAATCTTCAGAGCCAAATCGACGGGGCAATCGAAACTTGGACAGGGGCAGACGTCCCGACTCTGCAAAATGCTCCGGCGGTAAATTGGGACACCGATTCGATAAAAGATACGCACGTTGGCGACGTATATTTTGTGGTCAACAGTCAGTCTCAGCAGAATGGCTACAACTATCGATTCACAAAGACGGGCAACGTATATTCGTGGCAGCTTATCAAGGACAATGACGTTACAAACGCCTTGCAGCGGCTGACCGACGCCGAGGGTCGAATCGGCACTATCGAGACTTTCGACACCACGGTGTCGAGTTTCATGACCAATACCGATGCGGAACTAACGTCGATTAAAACCGCCGCAACAACGTTGGAAGGACGAGTTGATACTGCCGAAGGAACGTTGGCAACGAAAGTTGACACCTCGACTTTTAACACTCTTAGTCAGACGGTAGACGGAAATACTAGCTCAATCCAACAATTATCTGTCGAAACAACGACACTAACCAAACGCGTTGACGATATTGATGAAGATATTACAGTTGTCAATGCACAAGAGCAGAGTATTATTATCGACACAAACGTTCGGGCCGCTGTCCCAAAAGAACTAGAGGTTCGTGGATTCAGTGTTCAAGAATCGACGACAGGCAAAAACCTCCTATCATATGCGAATGAGGACTGGGGCACATTCCGTATGTCGGGATCTAGCAATGGGACTATTGTTGCATCAGGCGGATATTCTCGACGTTACTATGCATTGCCACTTGAACCTGGCGAAACCATTCATTGGTATCGAAACGGATTGGCGAAATTCTCCGGATATTTTCGGTACTGTACCACATATCCACCGGAGGTCGGTGCGAGCGTTTACGGTGGCGTGACTGCTACTAATTATGCATCCTACAACTTTGTCAATAGCACCGAAGATACCATAAGTTTGCTTCTGGTTATTTCGAGCAAGCCAACCGAAGCGGCGTTTGAGCTTATGGATGCTCAACTGGAATACGGTACGGCGTTTACGGAATACGAACGTTATAGTGGCGGCGTCCCATCCCCGTCACCAGAATGGCCTGTGGCCATCGAAACCGTTGATGCACTGACCTTGCATTTTATTAGCGGCAATCTTCTTGATGCTAGCATGCTTGAACAGGGGACCGTGGATGCAAACGGTGCCAACGGTAACAATACAACTAGAATACGAACTAAATTAAATGATAAGATTCCTGTTCTTCCGAATGTTATATATCGAGCATCGGCTTCTATTGAGGGTGCCAGTTGCAAATACTGGGTATGCTGGCTCGACGAAAACGGCTATCGATTCGATACGGCTGTTTGGTACGAAGCTGGCGAGTATGTAATTGCGCCTGAGGAAGCTCGCTGGGCTCGTGTGTTGTTTGGTCGCGATGATGATGCGGCACTCACCGTTGCCGATTTGTCTGATATTTGGTTTGGAGCTATCGAAACTTGTCTTCCTCATACAGAGGAAGCGGTAACCATCGACCTGCAAGGACATAGCCTTCGAAAAGTCTACGATGTCGCTCAGGATAAACTGATATTCACTCAACTTGACGGTAACGTGTACTCGGTTACGCTCCATCAAGAAACAGATGCAACTGTGACGGCTGCGTCGGATGGCCTCGACGTAACCATTGGCGTTAATGCATTAAGCAGCACTGGTCGGGTTGAAGACGGAGCCACCGTTGTATATTGCCTGCCGGCTCCAATAGACAGGGAATTGGGTACGATCACGCTTCCGTTGCTGGCGTCTCCAGATATTTATGTCTATGGCAAGACCTCAAATCTGGTCAATCCTGAGCTGCGCATGGCATATTGGGCGCTATCCATCCGTTCGTTGATAGAGTCGGCAATCGAGCAGGAGATAACGACAGCAGCCAGGGTTAATGAGGTTTCTGATACTGTTGACGAGCATACACGACGGCTTGGCGCGCTCGAGACTACCGTTGAGACTAAAGCCGACGGCTCAGAAGTTACAACTATCTCGAACAAGCTTAATACCGTCTCCGATACAGTTAACGAGCATACTCAGACCATAACATCCGTTCAGTCAACGATTAACGCTCTAGGCACCCGCGTTTCTACAGCCGAATCCAGCATTACGCAAAACGCCGAAAACATCGAGCTGAAAGTTAGCAAAGACGGCGTTATATCCTCTATCAACCAATCTTCTGAATCAGTCAAGATTCAAGCATCAAAGATTGAGATTGATGGAACTGCGATATTCACAAACGAAGATTTCCGCGAAGCGGCCGATGCGGCATACGCCTCAAAGGCCAGCGAAGCGCTCATTGAATCTGCTAATACCAATGCTAACAACGCATTGCAGACAGCTCTTGATGGTGCGTTTCTCGTGCTTACTTCCACCAATGGTCAGCTGTTCAAGAATGGGACAGAATCGACCATTCTGCAAGTCGCGATATTTCCAAACGGCGGAACTCGATGCGACACGATTGAGCAAGTGCGAAGTCGATTTGGTTCGGCCGCATATATCGAGTGGAAATGGATGCACGAGTCTAGCGGGGAATGGGGCACCCTGATTTCAACGGATCCGCACCTTTCCCGAGGCGGCATGTGGCTGACTGTTAGCCCGGAAGATGTCGCAACAAAAACTACGTTTGCGGCGTCTCTAGTGGTGCCTGATTAAATGATTGGAGAGTTTAATGGCTGTTAAAGCAACAAATCAGCTTGATATTGTCGACCTGACAGATGGCGTATCGGTCAACGCGTTTCCGTCTAGTATTTCGCTTTCTGGTAATACGGCAGGAAAGCTTGCTGCGAACACAGACGTGACAGTTACCCTTCAAGGCTTTGTTGGATCTAACTTGTCTGCATGTTCCGTTACGGCAGCCGATATTGTTGTGCCGACAGGAATAACGGTTAAGTCGGTTTCCACGGCGACATCTCCTGTTGTGACGCTAACCGTGACAACGAATTTCGCCAACGACGGCACTGTCACTATTCCTGTCACCATCACCGACCTAGACGTGACAATTAATGCCGCTGTGACCGTAGCGATTGCCAAGACTGGCGCTACAGGACCTGGTGCATACAATTATTTTATGTCGACATCGCCAAGCGCGGTTGTTCGTGCTGAAGACGGGTCTCTCAGTCCGACGACAATCGTTGCTAGCACCACCCGTTCTCAAGGAACCGGCGCTCCTGCGTCGCAGAACATGTTCTATTGGGCGCATTACACAACCGATGGTTCTAATTGGACGCAGATTAGTAAGGATACGTCGGCTGCCGCGTCAAGAAGTGTTGCGATTCCTTCGTCGGTGTATGGAACCGTTAAGGCGATTCGTATCACGGCTCACACCGCAGCTCCGACGGCAGCCAATCAGGTGGACTCGCAGACTATACCCGTTGTCGATGCGGGCGCTACGGGCCCCGAAGGCGAAGCCGCCTATACCGTAATTCTTACCAACGAATCGCACACGTTCGCTGCTGACAAAGACGGTAAAGCCGCAGCGAGTTCGATTGAAACGGCGATTACGGCGTACAAGGGCGCCACACAAAGCGTCGCGACAATCGGCACGGTTAGCGGGCAGGTCACCGGTCTAACAGCAACGATTAAATCCAACACCAATGGGACGACAGCTCCGACGCTAGTTATCGCGGCAACCAACGCCTTGGTCACTCGTCAGGGTGTGCTCACTATTCCTGTCACTGTTGACGGCAAGAGCTTTACCAAGAAATTCTCATGGTCTCTTGCTCCGACGGGCTTGACTGGAGAGACGGGGCCTCAGGGACCTCAGGGCGAAGGTGGTCTGACACTGTCTATTACCTCCTCTGACGGATTGATATTTAAGAACACTTCTGCCGCGACCACACTTACTGCGCATGTGTACCAAGACGGAGCCGAGATAACCGGCTCTGCGCTTGACGCACTTGGAACCATCAAATGGTACAAGGACGGCGCCACCACTCCGGTCGGAACAGGCAGCACTCTGACCATTGGTGCTGGTGTGGTCACCGACCATGCCACCTACGTCGCTCAACTCGAGGATTAGCACGCATTGATATTTTGAAACGGAGGTGCCCATGACGGTAAAGGCCCAAGACCAGGTCACCATCTCAGTCAACGTCGATTTGTCCTCCGTCGAAGTTTATTACAAGCTTCAGCCAAGTACGGCGGCTCCACCGGCAAAGCCAACGACTGCAAACCCGTCAGACTGGACCACGACAGAACCAACGTATGACGGTACCTCCACCAACACGTTATATTCTTGCCAGAAGACAACTCTTACTAACGGTATCTTCATGTGGTCCGCCGTTAGTAAGAGCACGTCTTACGAAGCAGCTAAGGCAGCATGGAACCTTGCACATTCGGCCAGTCAATCGTCTGCTGCGCTGGAAAGTCTTATCGGTACCATGGAAGCGCCCTATCGCCAAGTCGAGTGGGTGGAATCCGACGGCCATCAATTTGTTGCCACGAGGTATCTAGCCACGCAAGACTCTGGATTTGATATCGACGTGGCTCTCATAGACGGTATTCATACAGGATTAAGCAACGCTCGTGGAAGCATAAACCAAGCATTTGTGAACGTTGACGGAACGACGTACACGGGCACGATGTTTGGAACGTTTTACAAAGGTTCTCTACGAGGTTTCGGGTTGTCTAGCAACGGCGCATCGGGCCGCGCTGGATGGATTATGTGCAACGCGACCAACGCTGTTACAGCGAACGGCGGTATCGGTTTTTATGAGGACGGGAGGCGTCAGCAGGCGTCTTTGCGAAACCGAGTATATACTGCTCCGAACGGTACGACAAAAACCTTAGCTGCGACCTCCGACTTCATAACCGACTATTACGTGTACGTGTTTTGCGCACATGAGACAGCAACTGCAACAAGCAGCGCCGTCGCCATGCGCCTATATTCTCTGAAATTCTACGACGGCGATATTCTCGCGGTTGACTTGATTCCTGCCGTACGCAATTCAGACGAGATGCCCGGTCTATATGACGCTGTCGAGGGGCATTTCTATCCCTGTGGAGGACTGGAGTTCGGTCCCGACACTGGAACTGATTTGGGCGATTCGCTTACGCTCATCGAATCAATAACCCAAGAGAATCCGATTATTTACGACACGCGCACCAAGAACTCTCGTATTCTCACGGGCGAGTGTCCTGTGCTAACAGATATGCGAGACGGTCAACGGTTAACATACAACACTCGTTATACATATGCTGCGGAAACGGCGCCCGACTATCCTGGCACCACTGGTTCGTCATCCAACTGTCTAATTGATCTCACGTTGGCCAACAGCAAGCATGTTCCTTGGGGTTATGTATATTACAACACAGCAACCGTTATGACAAGCCACTATGGGGCTGGCTCGAACTTGGGATTGGTGTATCGTGAGAATGTATTAGTTGGCACCGCCGCAATTCGCTGCGGGTATTTTCTAGATGCGAACTATTACAATAATACCAATAACTATGACAGAAGACTTCACAATGACGCAATCAAAGCCGTTGTTGCAATCACCGCAAAGTATTTGATTTGCGGAACTGACGATGGCTATAGACATGTTGCCGCTGGGACTGCTTTTGATTTGGCATACCCCGTTCTTTATGCTAGCGCAGCAATTAAGATAAACGCTACGGCGAAGACGGCATATCAAGCACTTCCTGACGTTCCGTTCTCGACAACCGGAACCATCGAGGGCGCTGCTGCCAACAAGATGCTATTTCTAAAGGGGACTGTCGAGGGAAGTATATTTACAATAGCTAGCTCTCCGTTCCTCACTTGCGTCACGCCCACAGCTGAGAATGGTTACTTCTACATTCCTCTTGGTATACTTACGAGCGCGACCGCTGGATACTTCTCAACATCTAAAGATCTTTACGCATACCTTGATGGTAAATTCCGCCAAGTGACTCCGACGGAAATTGTCGCAACACAAAGGATATATTTCCGATCGAATACTGCTCAAAGTACGTGGACAATGCCTTCAGCTTGGCTAACCGAAGATGGAAACGTCTATAACCAATGGACTACGAAAGTTCCTCCTCTTGCTGCATCTACGGCTTCCGGAGAAACCAAGTATCTATATTTGTATACATGCGAGCAGCGTAAGCGACTTGACGGAACCATCGCTTATACACCAGTTCTACTTGACGAGAATACGACGGTCATTGATGGCGGGCAGATCGTCACACATTCGATCACAGCCAATCAGATAGCGGCAAACTCGATTACGGCTAATGAGATTGATGCCACAAATCTTCAGGTAGCCGCAGCAAATGTGACTGGTCAGCTTACAGCCACTCAGATTAACACTAGCGGTCTCACTATTGGATATTCTCAGATTAGCAATCCTCCGAGTATCCCAAGTAAGACTTCTGACCTGACCAACGATTCAAGCTTTGCTACTACTTCTCAGGTTGGTACGGCTAAGAATGAAGCCATCAACGCGGCTGCTACCGATGCAACATCTAAGGCAAATGCGGCAGCAAAGACCGCAACGAATTTCCTAACAACCGTTGACTCTACTGGCCTGTTTGTTCATAGAGCGAACAATACCAACAGTGGCATTAAGATTACCGATAATGTTGATATTATTCGAAGCGGGACCAGCTTTGCCAACTATGGGGAAACTACACGTATTGGTCCGGCAAGTGACAAGCATTTGGTTATAGATGCCGACAGTTTTGATTTTATTGATGATACTACTAATATTGCTACATTGGAACTGCTTAACGAAGACGCCAATGATGTTACAGTCAACTTACGTCTTGATGGAGGATTTGGCGATAATTATTTGTCAGCATATAGCGGTCGAATAAAGCATGACGAGTCATCGGACGTGACGCGCCTTGATTCGACTCTATCTGCCCACTATTATGGAACGCCGATGTTCCAAGACGGCCAGTTGAATTTAACAAGTCTCTCCGCTAGATCCGGCGCATACGAATCCGATATATATTTTCAATCTCGAGATATAACCGTCGTTCCTATTAAGCAAACACCTATTAGCATTTATAACGCTCCGCTGGACAATTTCGGTCATCTTATTCGCTCTCGAGTTGACATTGCTTGGACAACGATTAATGTTGCAGCTAATTCTGGAGGTGGCGTCACCTTATCATGGCTTGGCGGTGGCTTTATTGATGCCAACTATATTGCAATTCCGGGTCGAATGACCGGTCCGAATGGCTATACAAAGATTCAATTTGCGATTACGGCTAGAACGCCAACGACTGTCACAGTGGGCTATTGGAATGATTATACAGCCGCTATAAATGGAATGATTATTGGGGTAATAGGCGTAGATAGTCGATACGGCACGGTTGTATAGGAGCTGCTGATGAAAAACACAATAGACGGCGTCGAGTACGAAATGGGTAGTACCGAAGAGTACGAGGCAATGCGAGCATTTCTATACAAACTTCACGAGGATGACCCAGACAAGGATGTCACTGTGGCAGCTGAGTTGGCGTCATGGAAGGAACAAGAGGATGCATACATCGCATCGCTTCCGAAAGAAGACGAGATTCCGCTAACTCCCGAACAGGCTCTATCAGCACTCTTTGATTCAAAGCCGGAGATTGTTGATGACATTCCTGACCAGTATGTCGCTAAAATGGCTCCTTATTTTCCTGCATGGTCTGGTGATGGGATCTCTTACGAGGCAGGTAAGCGGGTGAGTTACAACTTGCATGTCTACAAGATTCTTCAATCGCATATTTCGCAGGAGAATTGGACTCCAGAAGATACGCCTTCGCTGTTTGCAAAAGTTCTTATTCCAGACCCAACGGTTATTCCTGAATGGGAGCAGCCGAGCTCAACCAATCCTTATATGAAGGGCGACAAGGTTAAGCATAACGGACATACGTGGATTTGCGATATTGACAACAACGTTTGGGAACCGGGGGTGTACGGATGGACCGCAATAGATTAATGTATACCGACCCCATATGGCCAGACATAGTCATCCTTTCCAACATTGCGCTGGCGACGATAGCGTTTGTAGTGACGCTGTTCTATGCCATCTGAGGAGCGGGCCTATGGGAGATCCAATTCCGTATCTATCAAGCATCGTGGCTGCTGTGCTGGCGTATATTGCCATGCGAACCGCCACCGAGAGACGCTTCGGAGAGCTCGAGGCCAAGTTGTCTGCCCAAGAGGAACGCATATTACAAGTGCGCGAGGATACTCGCTCGGTGCGGGAAGTTCTTGCACAGATAGCACAGCTCTCAGCAAAGCTCGATGACATCGCCGAAGATGTTCGGCAGCACAACCACATTATGGAAAAGACCATAGCGCTAGAACACGAACTGCGCGCAACTCGCGCGGAGGTTAGCGCTCTTCGCGATGGCATAAAGGTGGGCGGTACGAGCTGACGCTCACAAAGAACTAATCGTCTGTAAGTTGGCCGTCCTTCTGGGCGGCCTTATTTTTAGGAGGAAATCATGGGATATAGTGATGATGTTCGCGATTGGGCAGTAGCAGCCGGCGTTCGTGCTGTTAAGACGTTTGCACAGACCCTGGCGGCGCTTATCGGCACGGGTGCCGTTGGCTTTACCGACCTAGATTGGGTACGTATGGCCTCGGTCGCTGGCGTTGCGGCTGTCCTGTCTTTGCTGACTAGCGTTGCTGGCCTGCCGGAAGCCGGCAACAAGTCGCCGCTTGCTCAGCACTTCAAGGAGGAGTGATGAGATGGGGGTGCGCGAACGCATTCTGGCTGAAGCTAGGAAATACATCGGCGAACCATATTTGGGTATCTACAGTGGGAGAGGCCCGGAGGACGGAGGCTTTACCTGCTCCGGGTTTACTTGGCGCTCATACCACGACGCCGGGGTTGATATTCCCATTGCCCAAGGAATCCACTCCTACTATACCGGCTCATATAATGGCTGGGATACCCAAGCCGGTTGGGTGCTCAATAACGGGCATTTCACCGAAGACACGGGATGTCTACAACCGGGCGACCTAGTCTTCTATTCCCCTGTATGGGACATGGAACGCACCGGGCATGTGGCGATTTACGTCGGTGACGGCATGGTAATTCACGCCAATGGTGCTCCGGTGAGTATCGACCCCCTCTCGGCGGGCGGCAACTTTGTTGGCGGAGGCTGGCCTCTCGTGGATCTCCCCGAGGACGAGGGTCCCCTGACGCTTCCCGCGAAAGGGACCGTGCAATTCCTTTTCGGGATGAACGTACGCGACGCGCCGTCAACGACGGGCAACAAAATCGGCGATGGCATTGCCTATGAGGCGGGGGAGACCTGCAACATTGATGGCGTTATCTTCAACGACGGACGCGTGTGGGGGCATTACACCGGAGCGTCCAGCGGCAAGGACCGTTATGTTGCGCTGACCGACAAAGCGTTGGCCTTTGTCAAGGTGGTGGAGTGATGCGCTCAGTTACTCACAAGTACGACTTGCCACAAGAACCCGACACGCATCAGCAGCAGACGTTAGGCCGACTCGTACTAGCGGTCCTTTGCTCGATAGCAATTACTTGCCTCGTTGGTATAGCGTGCATCGGCCTTTGCCATGCGATTGTTGCAGGCATCTCAAGTTTGGTTCTTGTTCAACAGTGATGAGGTTCAAAATGGCGATTAGTGGTTCAAAGTTGCCGTTAGGTGTGGCATATTCTTACACCGCTTCTACACCAAAATTGAACTTTCGCTGGTAGACGGATTGCCGAAGACTATCGCCAGTAGTCGCAAATGGGGGATAAGAGACAGGATTAGGTCAACTAGCTGCGTAGTTAAGCGGATGTAGGGGTGGGCAGACGCCGTAGGGATGGTTATATTCCTACACTATGTCTACATTGCTCCTACATCCGCATTCCTACATTTGCAAGCCCTCTTCTTTTTCAAATCCTGAAATTCCCCGGGTGGGATTTTTGGCCAGACTTTCCGCATATTCTACAGCCCCTTTAATGGAGAAGGCATTTACCCATGAAAGGAGTTTGCCATGAAGTGCGAGATTTGCGGAAACAAGACCAAGGGCGAGGTTAAGTCCTATAAGTCCGAGATATTCGGAAACGTGTGCCTGTGCGGGCATTGCGTTCGCGAGTATGGCGGGCAGAAGGACGCCGTCGAAGCCTTTGAGCTTGGAGCCGTGATTTTTGTAAATCGTAAGTAGACGACAAGTGGATATTTGGCTTGGCGAGTCGAGGCTGCGCAAGATTAACGCGGCCTCTTCTTTTTCGCAGAATCCACAGGGCCTTTATTGAGGAAGGAAAGAAAGAGCTAATCATTTTATGCGAACGGAACGGCCGAAAGGCAAGGCGACACGGCAGATTAGGCGGTGACCCAGTAATAGGAAGCGTGCAGGTTAAAGGCTTGCTGAACCTTCCCTTTTCTTTTCGCATGTTTAGCAGCCCGTCTAACGGATGAAGTAGCTTTGCGTGAAAGGAGAAAACAATGGCAAAGCCGCAGGTCTACATTAACGTTTCGCAGACACTGGCGATTGTGGGGCTGACCGTCCTTGGGGTTCATTACCTGAACATCCAGCGTGACGCGGTTGGGATCCAGAAGACCCAGTTCAACGAGAGGATCAAAGAAGACATCGGCAAGCTTGTCGGAGGGCTCGTTAGGCCGTTCGGCTACTAGACCAAGACGGAGGTCGCGTGATATTTGCGCGGCCTCTTTCTTTTCGCAAAATTCACAAGTCATTTAGTGAGAGAGATAGCTCAGTTGGGAGAGCGCCAGATGAACATTTGGAGGCCGCGGGTTCGAGTCCCGCTCTTTCTTTTTTATACGGAGGCTGGGTAGGGGATTTGGCAAGGAGTCATATTTTTCTACCCAAGAAAGGGGAAGACATGGACACGATTCAGGAACAGCGGGAAGTCGAGCTTAACGATGGCATGGTTGCTGGCATATTCGTCTGTGCAGGCGCTGCCCTGCTTGGCGGGCTAGTCGGATATAACATGGGTCGTCTCTCTAAGGAGGCCGCCGTGTCAAAGGCCTACAAGAGGGGATTCCGAGACGGACATAACACATGCGGTCACAGGCTCATGGAGATATTCAACGCCTATGACGTGAAGATTCCGCATCGTCTCGAGAAGGACGTAGCGGCCGGCAAGATCCCAATTTTGAGAATGGCAGGGGAGTAACGCACCATGACCGATGAACAGAAGGCAAAGCGCATTCACGACATCTTATATTCCACGGACGACCGGGCGGCGCTGGCGGAATACATCGTCGAATTGGAAGACAAATACGAACGCCTCATTACCCGCGAACGCCTCATGATTCGCAAGTTCTACAACTCCTCTAATGAAGAGAGTCACAACGATTCAAGGAGGAACAATGAACGACATCAAGAACATGATTAAGGCTGGCGTTGAGATGGGCGTCATGGTTTTTGCCGGCGTGTTGACGTACCAGGTTTTGAACGGTGCGGTAGCAGGCTTGCAGATGACCGTCGCTCAGATGAAGGAGGCCAAGGTCAAGGACAAGTAACGTTATTTCCTATTGAGGGTTAGGCACTTTAGGGGAGCTCGCAAGGGCTCCCCTTTTTTTATCTAGATGTAGTAGAGAGGAAACAGTCATGAAGTGCGCGTTCTGCAAGAAGGAGATTTGCGAGGAAGAGGAGTATGCCTCGATTGATATTTCCGACCACCGCCTGGGGCGGTACATGGCAATGGTTTGCTGCCATGAATGCGTGCATGACCTGCCTAAGAAGAAGGACGGAACGCCACTTCTCAACGGCACCAGCCGATATTCCGTGTGGGTAAGGCGCGTGAAAGAGCGCAAAAGCGTGATAACAGAGCCCTTGAGGAGCACTCACGATGCCATTTGGATGTTTGCAAAACCGCAGGTAGATGGCGCGTTCTAAGGCGATTTAAGGCCTTAGAATTTTGAGAATGGGTATTTATACCTTATATTTCTCGTTTGGGCGCCAAGGCGTTAACTAATTTTCATGAGTTCCTGCTTCAACCACTCTATGTTTCGCTCTGTGTAGATGCTTTCCGTGATATCGCTAATGGTGTGACCAATCATGTGCTTAATTGCATACTCATCGACGTTGGCTCTCTTGCATAAGGTTACAAACGTCTTTCGTGGGTCGTGCGGTCGATGGCCTTCCATGCCCAACCTCTGCATAACTTTGTAGAAACGGACCCTATATTTTTCGTAGGTCATAATGCCGTTGCCGCTATCGAGGCAGGAGATAAGGCTCTCGTTCCCGTTGAGCTTTGCCTCTGCATATTTTTGTTCCACCAAATGGCGAATTCTGTCGTGGATGGGGACCGTGCGCATCTTTCCTGACGCGGTCTTCATCCCTCCGACGATGTATCCCTTTTCTAGGTTAACGTTCTCTATCCTAAGTAAGCAGAGCTCCTGCGGGCGCCAACCCATATAGCTCTGGATGAGAATGGTATCCACATAGGAGACGGTATCCACGTTGTCCCAGAGCGTACGGAGCTCGTCGTCGGAAAACGCCACGTGCTCTTTTCTCTCGGCCGCAGCCTGACGCGCGATATTTTTGTTCAGGTGGAACGCCCTTGCGTAGTTCCTGTCGACGTAGTCGCACTCGACCGCATAGTCAAACATGACGTCGAGCATGATTTTCAACGTCTTTTTCGTCGACGGGGTCGGTGCCTCATCGAGACAAAGCTTTAGATGCATCGGGCGGACATCCATGACACGCATCTTGTATATTTGCGAGCAACGCTTCCAAGCTGCGTCGTAGGTGCCTTTTAGCGAGCGACCGGTGAGCGTCGGATAGTGGTGTGCTACCCATTTCTTGTGGAACTCCTCGACCGTTATCGAGTCGTCCAGGTCGTAGGGGTCGCGGTTAAAGTCGACAAGCGCTGCATATGCCTCGTTGTACGTGGCGAAGTAGCCCTTAGGCTTGAGAATCTTGCATATTGGACGGCCGTTCTCATCCTTTCCGACCGTGACCATTGCCCGGAAACGGTTACGCAGGTTACCACCTTTGATTTCAGATATTTGACCGAAGCCATTCGGCAAGCGCATCCGCTTCTTTCGGGGTGACCGCTTCGTGGGTGCCTCTTCCTTCAAGGGATACCCGCAATGCGGACAGGATAGTGCCTTGTCCGATATTGGCAGGTCGCATTCAGGGCAAGTCGTCAGCATTTTGTCTCCTTAGGTGCTGTAGGAACCAGAGTTTACTCCTACATCACCAAGCAGCCTAGTTGATATTTAGAAAGGACAGAATAATGTCAGCAGAACCGATTGTGGAATCCCTGGTACTCCTCCATACCATTGAGCTGGTTGTTTATACGCTGGCCGCGTGGCTGTTCGGATTGTATGTTGGCCGCAAGCTCGGACGACAGGAAGAGCGCCGTCGCCGCCATAACGTTAGACCATTCCGAGTTTACAAGACCCCAAAGACCGTCCAGGGAAGCTCCCTTCCCAAGATGAAGCAACCGACAAACTACGTTGTCAGGAGGAACCATGCGCGTTAAACTCCATAAACCGACCGCTTCACAGAAGTCCGTCATATTTGCCGTCCTGTCTGGAATCGGCGTCGTGGCCACAGGCGTCCTCTCCGCTAGGTGCGCGAAGAAGACGTCCGAAGACATGAAGCCTGTTGAGAAGGCTAAGGCGTATGCTCCGGCAATTGTCTCTGGCGGCGCGACCATCGGCTGCATTGCTCTTGGCACGTACATTTCCCACGAGGAGATAGTCGCCCTTACAGCAGCAGGCGCCGCACTCGCGCAGAAGTTTGTGAACTATCGCAAGTCTGTAGAGGAAGTCGTGACGGATGAGCAGCGCGAGCAAATCAATACGGCTTTTTACGAGAAGGAGATTGCGCGCCTGGAGGAAGAGCTCGCCAAGAGAGACCACCCGACCGACGAGGACGACCTTGCGACATTCGTTGATGCTTACAGTGGATACACCTTCAAGGAGCGCATGGAGGCAGTCGAGGCCGGAATCGCAGAAGCCAACCGGCACTGGGAGGATGACCAGCTCCTTTGCTGGTGTGATATTTTCTACCTAATCAACGGCGACACCTTCCCGAGCGAGTCAATCATAGGCGGAAACTCGTTCTACCACTACGGCGTTGGTTGGTCGAGAGCCATGTTTGACCAGCTTGAGATAGATCCAGACCACCTGTTCAAAGTCGAGGTACACGAGATGAAGGACCATCCCAACACCTATCTCATCGACTATACGATTGAGCCGGAGCTGGGCTTCGAGGAGTACTAAGCAACACGTGGGTGACCTTGATATTTCCAGAATGACGTTCACGGCTAACGAAAGGAGCAGTTGTGAGCGTCATATTCTCGGAAGGTTCGGTTCCCGTGGCGGTTGTCGCCCGGGTCTATGGCAAGGATCCATGCTGGGTCAGAGCGGGCATTATATCTGGGTGGCTACCCATAGGGGTTGCAACAAGGAACGGCAAGCAGGTCACGGACTTGTCGCAGGCCAGCTCTCGGCTTGGCCGCATCAACTTTTATATTTCGCCAAAGAAGCTGTATGAGGAAACCGGCTTTCTCTGGTCTGGAAAGCGTCGTCATGGCAACGACGATTAGGCCGGAGATAGACCGTCACAGCGAGTGGTATATCAGCAGGCACCGCTACTACGAGCTCAAGCACTTCTGCTTGCAATGGTCGGAGTGGCGTGATGACAAATGTAGCTATCGCTCTTTGGTTCGAGACGTCTGCATGAAGACCGACCCGGCACTCGCGGATTACATCCTCAAGGCTGTGACGGAGGGACGCTCATACACCTACCTGAAAACGGTCATGAACATCCCCTGTGGGCGAAGCATGTATTTCGACCGGTACAGGAAATTTTTTTGGTTACTAAGTCACGTTCGATAAGGAGACACGTATGCAGCCAGCGCTTTATATTTTGCTGTCTATCGTTGGGACACTTGTTGTTTGCGGCATCATTGCCGCTGTGTACGTCAAGACGCATGTCATAGGTACGTTCCGCTTTGACAACAATGGGGAAACGCCCATGTGCACCTTCGAGCTCAGCAAGCTTCCCGAGAATTTCGAGAAGCAGCAGTTCGTCATAGCCCGTGTCGAGTGGGCCGACCTATCCCTTCCCGGTGCGCACAAATAGCAACTCCTTTAACGGAGGCTTGAAAAAGCAAAAAAAACGAAAGGAGAAAGCTATGAGTATGAAAGAAGAGCGCCGGAAGGTCCTCGAACTGATTTATAAGGAGATGAGCCATGCGTCGAACTATTCATACCCCAAGGAGCTCGCAGATATTGTTAAGGCATTAGAGGCTGCGGAGCTCGCGGAGCGCGAAGCTGAACTCAAGTCCAAACTCGCTGAAGCGGAAAACAGCAACAAGGAGAGGGAATTTGACCTCAAGGAGCAGGAACTCGACATCAAGGAGAGGGAGCTCGAGATCAAACACCAGGCCATGCTTGCAGAACGCGAAGATGCGAAGAAGGACAGAGAGCTACAGGAGAAAGCGAGACTTCGCGAGCTTATCGTGAACTCGTGCATAACAGTCGGCACGACTGCTCTTTGGGGATTGATATTCGTTCATGAGCTCAGAGCCACCAGAAAGTTCGAGATGACGGGGACCGAGGTCAGTGCTGCCTCTCGATGGCTCAAGAACGCATTTCCAAAGGTGAAGCTGTTCTAGCCCGAAATGGGGGTCCGGTACGACACGGACTCCTATTTTTCTCGTGCCATGCGATACCACAACAAACAACCGAAGACATATCCAAGGCCGACTCATGGGCGACCGTACCGATGTGAGCATTCCGTCTACAGCAGGGGAACGTTATATTCCCGTGATGGTATCGGGCTTGTCGTAATCCAGCAGCGGTACGAGCCCGCGTCGAAGCATACGTGGTGGAACGCCATCGACCCATGGCTCGTTGAGCCCATATTTGAGAACGCTGGCTTTGAAGCGTTCTTCAAGAGCAACGCTGCTGAGCCAATCGACGGGTTATATCCCACGTTCACAGTCCGTCAAGTCATGTGGGCCCTTCGTATGAAACCCATAGAGAAGCAGCCTTGGGAAACGGTCTTCGATCACAAACCGATCTGAGGAGAACACCATGCGCTGTCCCTGCAAGGGGTGTGAGGAACGCTCTATCTATTGCCATTCGAACTGCTCGGCTTATATCCGCTTCGCTGAGGAGAACGCGGAGCGACGAGAGAAGCGCTATCTCGAAAGCTTGGCGCAACCGGAGCGAAAGCCGAAAAGGAACGCTCTGTATTCGGTATGGCCGCAACACTAGCAGCCCCTTATATGGGAGACGGCCATTCGAACGAAAGGAGAAACATGAACAAGCGAATCGATTTGGCCAGCCTGCTGCCGATGGCAGGCATGTTGCTGACGGCGCTCGGGTATCTGCTCGAAGCCCAGCAGCGCAGGCAAGACAACCACGAGATTGCGTTAGAAGTTGCGAGAATTCTGAAAGATGGTGAGTAACTATGAAGATGATTGATATTTCGAACGTTATGCCTACTGTTACAGCAGTGGCTCGTAAGACCATGCGTATCACCGAGAAGAATCTGCCTACGATTCTCGCTGGTGGAGGAATCGGGTGCCTTTGTGGCGCCGTGGTCATGGCTGCTGTTGGTATGCACAAGGCTGACCAGAAGATTGCTGACGAGGTCAAGCGTCGCGAGGAGACCGTCCCTGAGTACAACAACAAGGAGCTGACCGTTAAGGACAAGGTTCGGCTCACTTGGATGGAGTTCGTCCCGGCTGCGGTGTTTACGACGGCGGCCGTGGCGCTCATCATCGCGTCCGAGCGCAAGGGGCATGAGAAGTACATGGCCGTGCTTGGCGCGTATGAGCTGAGCAAGCAGGCGCTTAACGAGCGCAAGGAAGCTGAGAACGACGTCCTCTCTGATGATGACGTCAAACTCGTCAATGAACGCGTAAAGGCAATCAAGGCGAGTTCGGTTGATATTCCAGACAAGAACCTCATCGCTCATGTCTCGAACGACGGGGATGAGACTCTGTATATTGAGTCGGTGACGAAAACGCCATTCTACGCCAAGGAGACTGACGTTCTTCATGCGTTCAACGTGATGAACCACAGACTCAACGTCGAGGACAGAGCGTGCGTCAGTGATATTTTGGACGACCTCGAACTGAGAACGTCAAGAGCGTCCGACGCGTTTGTATGGACCAACGACCGTTATGGCGACATTGTCGAGCCGTTGTTCAACGCGACCTTCGTCGATAACGACCCGGCTTTGCCGGCGACGTTGATTGAGTACTCAATCGACCCTGACATCGAGAGCTAGCTTGCACGAGGGGCTGTGTGATATTCGCACGGCCTCTCACTTTCGCAAAATTTGCAAGTCATCTAATGGAAGGCAAACCAAACGACTTTAAGGAGGAAGTCATGCCTGAGGAGACCATTCTGAACGAGGTTATCGAGAACGTAGAGACCGTTGAGGAGAACGAGATCAACATTCTTAAGGTTCTGGCCATTGGTGCCGGTGCCGCCGCGTTGGGTTTCGCCGCCTTTATTGGTGGGCGTCACCTGCGCAACGTCATCGCAGCCAAGGTCGAGGCTAAGAATGAGGAGACCACTCCCGACGCTAACGCCGAGGTTGGATTCAAGGAGGTTACTGAGGAGGACGACAAGTAAGGGTTGAGTTAGGCCTTAGAGGGGAGAGCTCGTGTTACACGGGCTCTTCTCTTTTCCAGTTTGATATTTTGGGAGGAAACATGGTCACTCTTAAACTCACCGAGCACGAAGCGAAGGTGCTCAAACTCTTGCTGGCGTCCGACAAGAATGAGTATTTGTCGTCGCTCAAGTGGTCTATCGATGGCCTCGAAGACGAGCATGCCCGGTTGACTATTGAGTCCAAGCGTCTGGGGAAGCTCATGAAGCATACGACCGACGCGGTTGTGGTCATGAACTCCGTGCTGTCACAACTATAGAAACCAAGGAGGAAAGATGGCAGAGCACTACCCCTCCAACTCCGACAAAGTGCGAGAGGCGCGTCTCATACGCGACACACAGACAGTTGAACAGAGTCCAACGCCAGAGAATCGTGAGCCGGTGGAGCCGAGCAAGCCGAAAGCGAAACCGGAAGGAATTGTGCGCACACGGGAGGTCTCGACGTTCAAAAAGGTGTTCGCGGCGCTGTTTCCCGAAGGCTTCAAGGGCGTGAAGGAACACATCATCTGGGACATATTTGTGCCCCGCATGCAGAAGCTGCTCCATGATGGCTGGGACGACGTGGGAGATGCCCTCTTCCAAAGTGGGCCGACGGCACGTCAGAGCGCGCCTCACGTTTCGTATGACAGCTCGTACCGCAGGAACACCCAACCTGTGAGAGTCCCCACGCTCCCGATGTACGACTACCAGGAGGTGGTCTGGGACACCAAGGCACAGGCAGAGAAGTTTCTCCGTGTGCTGAAGGCACTTCTGAACGAGTACCACGTGGTTACCCTTCTCGACTACAACAGCGAGGTCGGAAACGAGACCTATCCCAGCCAGAGCGACTACGGGTGGATCCGACTTGACACCGCTCGGGTCGAGCGCACCTACAACGGGTGGGTCGTCGTCCTTCCGAGACCGATACCAATCGAGACCCGATGAGTCTTGAGATAGACGCGTTGCTCGCAATGCTCGAAGACGATGACGATGACGACGTCCAACCATGCGACGCCTGCTTCCTGCACTGTGAACCAAGCGAAAAGAAGAAAACATATCCGTGCCCCGAGCCGCTGCGTCGATGGGCGGCTCGCCACAAATGGTCGGCAATGGATATTTACGAAGAGGAGTAACGACAATGAGTCTGAAGAGAAGCTTCAACAAGGTTCGCCTTGATATTAAGAAGGCCTCGCCTGCCATCATGGTTGCTGCTGGCATCGCCTTTAGCGTTGGTGCAATCGTGGAGTTCTGCCGCAAGTCTCGCGAGGGGCTGCCCGTCATTGACGAGTACAAGGAGACCCTTGCAGAGCTCACGGAAAGCCACAACACCGTGGTCGCCTTTGCGGAGAAGGAGGGCAAGGCGGATATTATCAAGACGGAGCATCGCACGTACTGCAAGGACGTGGCCACTGAGACCACCAAGACCGTCGTCAAGCTTGGACGCATCTACGCGAAGCCAATTGCGCTGTATGCGATAAGCGTTGGACTGAACATCAAGAGCTACCAGACGATGCGCAATCGCAACGTCGCACTTGCGGCGGCATACGCTGGCCTAGGCAATGAGATTCGCCACGTATATTCTCGCATCGCGGAGAAGTATGGTGACGAGGCGCTCTACGAAATCAAGCACGGCATCAAGAAAGTTGAGGTCGAGGAAACCAGAATCGACGAGGCAACCGGCTCGGAGGTCGTGGACAAGAAGCTCGTTCCTGCCATCGAAACTTCTTCTGGCGACCCGAACTTGATATCTCCGTACGCGAGATTCTTCAATGACACGTGTGCGCCATGGAAGGATGACCCAGAGTACAACCTTACATACCTTCTTGAGGTCGAGGCGGACTTGAACAGAATCCTCAGGACGGAGGGGCATCTGTTCCTTAATACGGTGTATGACAAACTTGGAATGAAGCGCAGCCGCGCCGGACAGATGGTCGGGTGGACATACTACAAGAACGGCAAGAACCCGCATGGCGACAACTACGTCAGTCTCGGACTGCATAACATCAGGCGGGTTGAGGTGCAGGACTTCGTCAACGGCTATGAGTCGGTGATTCTAATCGACCCGAACGTTGACGGAGAAATCATCGACTCGATTGACTGGTAATGACGCGGGAGAACGCGGTATATTTCGGAATCGGAGCTGTGGCCGGAGGCGCGGTCACGGCTCTTTTCTTCCTCTTCAAGGAAGGATTCATATTCGTCGGCGATGGGGATCCCTCAACGCAGGACGAGACTCCAACGGACGGGCAGAACGATTCCGAAAAGCCGATTTCATTCAAAGACACGCCTGCTCAAGAACCGTCAAGCCGCGTAGCCTACCATAATATTTTGCATGAGCAGGGCTACCAGGCGGAAGAAATCCCAACCGATGCCGAAGTCCATATGGTTTCCGAAGAAGAGTACTTCGAGGTCGGGCGCCTCGGGACGTTCGACATGACGGCCCTGACGCTATATTCAGACGACGTTGTGGCTAACGCGGTTACTGACGAAGTCATCACACCGGGCGACCTAGCCAGCGTCATCGGAGCCTCGAACACCATCGAACGGCTCAGACGAATGTTTGACAACGGGGCGGATATTCTCTACTTCCGTAACGAGCGCCTTCATGCTCAATACGAAATGAACGCTGATGAGAGGACATATTTGGAGGTGACAAGGTAGGTGACACATGGATAGCACATACGGGGGCGCATATTTTGACATGCTCTGCGATGTTGTACGCAGCGCGCAGACCCCCGACCCGTGCCAATACAGCAACGTGCTATGGCACATGCACAACACAGAGTTTGTGCCGGTGCTCAGGTTCGACAGGAATCGTGTCCAAGACGCGCTCGACTTCAGGGCGCGTTTTATTGATGACACAGAGACACCTGTTGGGATATTTGAGCTCATGGTGAGTCTCGCTGACCGAATCGAGACGGACACCATGGGTGGAACCGCCGACAGGAACAGGACCGCCGATTGGTTCTGGTACATGTTCTCGTCCCTCGGTCTTCAAGTCATGACCAACGATGCGTACGACGAGCGTGACATCGACTGCATCCTGCACAACTTTATACATAGGACATATTCGCAGAACGGGCGTGGCGGGCTATTCGTCACGTCCGATACGACCGCGGATCTTCGCAAGGAAGAGATTTGGTATCAAGCAGCACGCTACCTCAACGAGGTTCTCCGTTCGGAGGGGGTGCTTGAGCCATGATATTTAGAAAGGAGAAAACGCCATGCTGGACTTCATGCGCATCTTGTGCCGAGAAGCGAAGTCTGGCAAGGGGCGCGAGACAGAACTAGAGGTATATCCTCGATTCCTCATCAAGAAGACCTCTGACCTCATGATTCGCGGTGGCGACTTCTATGCCATCTGGGATGAGGACAAGGGTCTTTGGTCGACAGACGAGTACGACGCTGTCACGCTTATCGACCGTGATATTCGCCAGTGGGCAGACGAGCACGACATGGCCGATGCGAAGCTGCTCCTCATGCAGAACGCAGACAGTGGCGTCATCGACCGGTGGCATAAGTATTGCCAGAACCAATTAAGGGACTCGTATCATCAACTGGATGACCGCGTAACATTCTTGGACACCGAAATCACCAAGGAGAGCTACTGCTCGAAACGACTGAGCTATCCTCTCGTGCCATGTGAGACTCCTGCGTACGACATGCTGATGTCGAAGTTATATTCTCCGGAGGAACGCAGGAAGATCGAATGGGCGATTGGCGCCATCGTCACGGGCGACTCGACATGGGTGCAGAAGTTTCTCGTGCTCTATGGGGCTGCGGGAACGGGCAAATCTACCGTTCTCAACATCATTCAGCAGCTCTTCGATGGATATTACGCGACATTCGACAGCGAGGCACTCGGTTCGTCTTCCAACGTGTTTGCCTTGGAGGCGTTTCGGAACAACCCGCTCATCGGTATCCAACATGACGGCAATCTTGCGCGCATCGAAACCAATACGCGCATCAACAGCCTTGTCTCCCACGAGGAGATGACGGTAAACGCCAAGTTCCAGCGAATGTACACGCAACGATTCAGGTCGTTCCTTTTCATGGGCACCAACAAGCCGGTGCGAATAACGGACGCGAAGTCTGGCCTCATCCGAAGGCTCATCGATGTCACCCCTACGGGTGAGAAGCTTCCCTTTTCGGAATACTCAAAGGCAATCAGACAAATCAAGTTCGAGCTCGGCGGCATTGCGTGCCATTGCAGGGACGTATATTTGGAAGACCCTGAGTACTATGACGACTACATCCCGCTCGAGATGCTTGCGGGGACGAACGACTTCTACAACTTCATCCTCGACTCATGGGATATTTTCGCGGAGAACGACTCGACTACCCTACGAGCCGCTTGGGAGCTGTACAAGGCGTATTGCGACGACGCGAACATCGCCTACCCGTTCCCAAAGCGCGTGTTCAAGGAAGAACTGAAGAACTACTTCAGAACATATTCCGAGCGTGGTATGGACGAGGAGGGTGTGCGTGTCCGCAACTGGTATAAGGGATTCAACCCGCCATCGAACGAGGATGATACTCCGAAGAGCGCGGGGACAAAGCCCAGCTGGCTTAAGCTTGATGGCACTGGAGCCGTGTTCGATGCCGCTTGCGCCGACTGTAAGGCCCAGTACGCAAACGAGCATGGGGTTCCGCCACTACCGTGGGACAAGTCGGCAACGACCCTTAAGGAACTTGACACGACAAGGCTCCACTACGTCTTGGTTCCGAACAACCATATTGTCATCGACTTCGACCTCAAGGACGAAACAGGGAAGAAGAGTCTGGCGAGGAATCTGGAAGCAGCAGAGCTGTGGCCACCAACGTATGCAGAGGTGAGCAAGTCGGGGGCTGGAATCCACCTCCATTATATCTACGATGGCGACGTCACGGGGCTTGCTCGGGTGTACGCGGATGACATCGAGATCAAGGTATTCACGGGTAAGAGCTCTCTGCGAAGAGTCTCGACTCGCACGAACTCCCTTGATATTTCGCACATTGGCTCTGGGCTGCCGGTCATAGAAAAGAAAGGAGGAAACATGGTTGACGGTCAAACGATTAAGAACGAGCGCCAGCTGAGGGCTCTCATTGCAAAGAACTTGCGCAAAGAGATTCACGGCTACACCAAGCCAAGTATGGACTTCATCAAGAAGCTCCTCGACGAGGCGTATGATAGTGGCCTTCACTACGACGTAAGCGACATGTCTGATACCGTCTATGCCTTTGCGCTCAACTCGAGCAACAACGTTGGGTACTGTCTCGACCTCTTCAGGCAGATGAAGTTCCGCTCGGAAGAGATAGCGGATGATATTCCAGTCGACGACGCTGATAAGTTAGTCTTCTTCGACTGCGAGGTCTATCCAAATTTCTTCTGTGTTGTGCTGAAGCCTGCCGGAGAGGGTCAGAAGTTCATCCATCTCGTCGACCCAACGCCAGCCCAAATCGAGAACATCACGAAGTTCAAGCTCGTGGGATTCAACAACCTGAGTTACGACAACGAGATTCTCTGGGCTCGCATGATGGGATATTCTAACCAGCAGCTGTATGAGCTCTCACAGCAGATTATTCAGTCGCACAAGCGGATGTTCAACGAGTCGAAGAACCTTTCCTACACGGACGTCTATGACTTTTGCTCCAAGAAGCAAGGCCTCAAGAAGTGGGAAATCGAGCTTGGAATCCATCATCAGGAGATGGGCATCCCATGGGACCAGCCGGTGCCAGAGGACATGAAGAAGCTGGTGGTTGAGTACTGCGAGAACGACGTCGCCGCAACGGAGGCGGTGTTCAACGCACGCAAAGCTGACTTCGAGACGCGCCTGATTCTCTCGAAGTGGGCACAAGTGGAGTCCGGCAGCGGAACACCCAACGACCGAACGAATGCCCTGAGCGCGAAGATTGTGTTTGGCAACGACAGAAATCCCAAGCTCAATTGGTATGACCTTGCGAAGGAATTCCCTGGCTACGAATACGTCAGAGGCGAAGACGGCAAGATGCATAATATGTATCGAGGCGTTGACCTTGGTTTCGGTGGTTACGTGTATGCCAAACCTGGCATATGGCGCAACGTCATGACTCCTGACGTCGAATCGATGCATCCCACGACCATGGATGTGACGAAATACTTTGGGTCACATGCGGCAAAGTTCGCTGATATCCTCAGACTTCGCCTGCTTATCAAGCATAAGGACTATGCGACCGCTCGTAGAATGTTTAACGGGCGTTTCGCTGAGTACTTGGTTGACGAATCCAAGGCCGCTGCATTTGCGTACGCTCTGAAGATTGTCATCAACGCCATGTACGGGCAGACGTGCGCCTCATATCCGAACGTGTTCAAGGACGAGCGCAACGTGAACAACTTCGTGGCCCTGAGAGGGGCCCTCTTTATGAAGACGCTTCAGGACGAGCTCACTGCGCGTGGATACAACGTCGTCCACATCAAGACAGACTCTATCAAGATTGCTGACGCCACGGACGAGGCTTATCAGTTCTGCGTTGAGTTTGGCAAGAAGTACGGGTACAACTTCGAGAATGAGGCAACCTACGACAGGCTCTGCCTTGTGAACGACGCCGTTTATATTGCTCACGAATCGTACAAGAGCCCTCATAAGCCGAACCAGTGGACGGCCACGGGCACGCAATTCCAAATCCCATACGTCTTCAAGACGCTCTTCTCGAAAGAGGAACTGCGCTTCGACGACATGTGCGTTACGCAGTCAACAAAGGATGCCTTATATTTGGACTTCAACGAAAGCCTGCCTGACGTGACGTCATCACAGAAGGAGCTGGATCAACTCCGAAAGGCACGTCGCAAACCCGAGGAGCGCACGCGGTACATTAAGCGCTACTGTCGCGGTGACCCATCCGTCGGCGATGAGTGGTTTGATAAGCGCGAGCAGGAGCTATTGGCTGATATTTCCAAGGGGCACAAGTACACATTTGTTGGACGCGTTGGTCAGTTCACTCCGGTAAAGGAAGGAACTGGCGGTGGCTTGCTCTACCGAGGCAAAGAGGGCAAATACTCCTATGCAACGGGAGCGACCGGTTACCGTTGGAAGGAAAGCGAGATTGTCCGACGTCTCAAGAAGACCGACGAGATAGACACCACATATTTTGACAACTTGGTTAACAAGGCCAAAGAGACTATCGAGCAGTACGGTGACTTCGAGGCGTTTGTGAATGAAGAAGAGGAATTCGAGATTCCGTTCTAAATCGCAAAATTTGCAAGTCGTTTAGTGAGAGACAGTTAGCTCAATGGTAGAGCGCCCGCCACGGGAGATGCGGATTCGATATCCGTACTGCCTCTCTTATTTTTGGTTATGGCTCAGCTAATGGTGGCTGGGCCTTTCTTTTTAGAGAAGGAGATTAGTAATGGCTACACGTTCTGCTACCCCGCGTCGACTTTATATTCCAGACATCGAGATTGCCAACGCTCGAATCTACGGGCGTCCAAACTTCGCCGGCTTGGAGCGCACTCACAACGGGCGTATCGTCAATAGCGCTGGTAACCGAAACTTCTGCATCGAGCTTCCTGACGACGGCATCAGGCTTGCCGATGGCAAGGGAACGCCGGTAACGCCCGAGGAACTCATCAACATGGGCTGGACCAACATCCGTGCTCGCGTCGACGAGGACCAGAACATCTCTTGCTACTGGATGGTTGTCAAGGTCAACTTCGGCAATCGTCCGCCTGTCGTCTGGAGTGTGACGGGGAACAAGCGCGTAAAGGTTGACGAGAGCACCATCGACTTGTTTGACGGCCGCAACTTCAACCGCATCGACCTCACCGTCCATCCTTCGGTGCGGCAGGATTGGGACACGGGTGAAACCGCTATCTCGGCATATCTTGCCGAAGGGTTCTTCTACGTTCGCACGAGCTCCTTCGAGGATGCATGGCAGAACGAGCATCCTGAGGAGTTTGAGTTCTAAGAGCACACTTTATATTCGTGGGTTTGGGGCTCAGTCATTAGTGGCTGGGCCCTCTTTTATTTAGAGGAGGATTAGCTGTGAGTGATTGGGTTTTGGCGAATGCGCATCGGCAGTTTCAGAAAAGAGCGACGCGTGACGAGGCTGTTAAAAAGATCATTGGCCATTTTGAGCTAGATACCGCATATTTGGACAACATCTTCGAGAAATCCAACGAGGGCATCGTCGAATGGCTCGATTCTCCAACGTTTACAAACGAGGGAAATCCTAGCCTTTCTTGTGGAGGCAACCTATGCAACTGAAGAATGGCAACGTCATCATGTTCCTCTGCGACCGGAAAGCGTGTGGCGGTACCTGTCCGAACAAGGACTGCTCTCACACCAGTGATATTTCCCACGCAAAGAATTTCGACTTCGTACACGTTAGCGACAAGCTCACCGACTATTTCGAGGTAGAAAGCGACGTAGAGGATATTGTGCGTCGTGTTTTGGCAGAAGAGAAGTCAATCGCATAAAGGAGAAAACAATGGCTAACAACTACATCGTTTCTGAGGACAAGATATTTCTTGGCATCATCGGAGGCCTCGGTGCTCTGATTGCATCGGTCATCGCTATCTCAGAAGGCGTTGGCTACCAGAAGGAGAAGATGAAGCTCGCGCATCTTCGTGAGATGCCTGACTCCTACTGGGAGGCCGAGAAGGTGAAGGCTGAGAGCTCGGTCAAGAAGCACGAGATGGACCTTGCTTACAAGGAGCGCCTTGAGCTTGACAAGCGCCAGCGTGAGGCGGATGAGCTTGCCGCCAAGCATGCCTTTGAGTTGGCCGCGCCTCCAGAGTACTGGGAGAGCATGGCCAAGCAGGTTAAGGCGAAGGAGCAGGCCAAGACGGAGCGCGAGAACGCTAGGCGTCAGGCCGAGGCCATCGCTAAAGCGGCACATGAGTTCCGTCAGGCCGCAACTGGAGTCTAAATCGATAAGGAGGTCCTCGCAATGAAGTTCTCGACGATTCTTGGCGGTGCCGCCATGTTCGCCCTTGGCGCCTTTGTTGGGAGCTGGTGGGCGGTCGACAGGACCTTGGTATACCTCGCGGATCCAGAGCAGCGTGACGAGCTTCTCGCTCTCGTTGACTGGAAGAAAAACCGTGCTGAGGCTGCCAATGAATCTAATAATTCCAATTCCTAAGGGGGTTCTTATTATGACGCTCGATGAGACGTGGTTCCCCACGCCGGAAGCAATGCTTGATGTTTTCGTTGCTTGGTTCAACGAATCGGTTGCAGACTACGACGTTCCGCCTCTCGATAAGGACGAGGCATATGTCGTGTGGTTCTGCTACACGGTCGGCAATGCTAAGGCGTTGGTGAGCACGAGCCGCCATGATCACATGTACTACGAAGTCACCTATCACCAGAACAAGGAAGAGGTGTACATCGACCAGTACCTCAAGGTGAGCCATGCGGTGATTCCGAGAGTTGGCTAGTGCTTGGAGAGGCTATGTGGCATGTGCTACATGGCCTCTTTCTTTCCGCAGTTTCAGCAGCCCCTTTTATGGGCCAGGGTATTTGGACATGAAAGGGGAAGCCATGGACAAAAAGAAGAATGCACGTGAAAAGCTCAAGAAGGTTGCAGAGGTACTTGGCGCGGCGGTGCTAATCATTGGTGCCACCGGCGCGGTCTGGTTGGTATCTTCGGGTGCCCTTGAGGACGACGCTGTGTTCATTGAAAACATTCCGGATTGGTTCAAGTCAAATAACTAGCCTATGGGGCTGCGTGATATTTGCGCGGCCTCTTTCTTTTATTCGAGAAGGTGGCTATAGATGGGTTACACAAAGAAGTTTTCTAATGTGATATCGGTCCCAACTGGCGATGCCTTGAAAAAGCTTCAAAAAGAATCTGGCATCTCTGTTTTAGCGTTGTCGCGTATGTCACATGTTAGTAGACAATCGATATACCGTGCGTTTCATGATATTGAGGCGAGCGACCATATACGACTTCTTCTATATATTGTTCTAACTAATCCAGAGTTATTCGTGACTGAATTCAACCCAAAATGGCTGAAAAGCTAACGACTTTGCGCCCTCGCAATTCCAGCGGGGGCTTTTCTTTTTGCACTGAAAGGAAGGTGTGTGTACGTGGAAAATCTCGATAAAGCCTTGGCGGCGCTCGCTGAGCAGCTAGGGGTCCAGTCAACTGAGTTTGTGGCGTGGCTTGCAGGGAGCGGATTAGAGTCATATGTCCGACTTCATGTCGCGCGGAATACCGTCTCCTCGGTATTTTGGTTTGTGGTGATTGTGGCACTATGGCGCATCGGTATCTATTGCCATAAGCAATCTAAAAACGACGAACTGAAATGGAATACGAGAGACAACTATGAGGCGGCTCTATGTGTCGTTACACTACTTGGTGTCTTTGCGGCGTTTGCGTTTTCGCTTAGTATATCCAATCTCATCGAATGGCTCGTTGCTCCTGAGGGACGAATCGTTGAGATGCTTATAGGAGTGCTACCGCAAGGCTGATGTCGGCAGTTTGTGAGAGACGATGAATAACGTTGCGTTTTACGACTACCAGAAGGATGCCATCAACCGAATGCGCAACGGCTGCATCCTCGTTGGTGGTGTAGGGAGCGGTAAGTCTCGGACAGGGCTTGGATATTTCCAAAAGGTTGGGCTGGGTGAGGATCTCTACATCATCACAACCGCCAAGAAGCGTGACTCGAAGGAGTGGGAAGAGGAGTTAAAACCGTTCGGCTTCGAGGCCACCATCGATTCCTGGAATAACATCAAGAAGTATGCCAACGTCAAGAACGCGTACTTTATATTTGATGAACAGCGCCTTGTCGGCACTGGTGTCTGGGTGAAGACGTTCCTCAAGATTGCCAAGTCGAACAGATGGATTGTCCTGTCTGCTACGCCAGGGGACGACTGGACGGACTACATCCCTGTGTTCATCGCGAACGGGTTCTTCAAGAACCGCACGCAGTTCAATCGCGATCATGTGATATTTAGCCCGTTCACGGACTTCCCCAAGATTGACCGCTATGTAAACGTTCGGCGGTTGGAACGCTTGCGGGATAGGGTGCTCGTTGAGATGCACTACGACAAGAAGACCATCTCTCATGACGTTGATATTTGGTGCGAGTATGACCGAGAGGCGTATAAGACCGCCCAAAGGACTCGGTGGAATCCATTCAAAGACGAGCCGATGCAGAACGCGGCCGAGCTGTGCTACGTGCTGAGGAAGATTGTCAACCTTGATATTTCGAGGCAGAAGGAAGTCGAGGCCATTGCACTAGTGAAGAAGCGGGTCATCATCTTCTACAACTTCGACGATGAGTTGGAGGTGTTGAAGGGGATAGACTACATGTACGGCACAGAGGTTGCCGAATGGAACGGTCACAAGCACCAGCCTATACCAGACTCGGACAGATGGGTTTACCTGGTGCAATACAACGCAGGCGCCGAAGGTTGGAACTGCACGAAGACCGACACCATTATATTCTTCTCGCAGAACTACTCATACAAAGTGATGATTCAGTCAGCAGGAAGAATCGACCGACTCAACACCGAGTACCGCGACTTGTACTACTACCACTTCAAGAGCAAATCTGGGATAGATTTGGCTATCTCTAAAGCTTTGTCAAATAAGAAGAAGTTCAATGAAAGACGGTTCACGAAATGGTGAAGGAGGCCTGAAATGATTCTCAAGCTTGCCCATGGGGGCGAGATTCACGTCAACGAGATGAGTATTATGTCGGCGTGGATTAAGGGAAGAGATAATTACATCGTCCGCTTTGGCAAGGATGATACGATCAACGTCGACGAGGAGAGCTACAAGAAAGTTGTTGAGTGGCTCGATTGGTCGGAGCCAGCGCCTGTTGAGGTAGAGCCGCAGATAAGTCTGGCGGGACTATGTGGCGACCTCCGGGGCGTCTACAGTATGAGTGCCTTTGCTCGGCTCTTTGGGTTCGAGATGTCATCCGATGAAGATTGGACATGGCATGACGTCGCTATGGCAGTGGCCGACCGTATCGAACGCGGCGTGACAATAGCTGTTGCCCCATGATTGAGCCAGACATTAATGACGAGTCACAAATGAGAATCTTCGAGCAGTACGTGACCGGCATTGGTATCACGCCACGAATGGTGACTGCCCTTGAGACAGGAGTTCACTATCGTAGTGGGGAAGAGGCTGCTCGCTGCCTCGGTGTGACTCGTCAGAATATTAATAACTGTGTCAACGGCCGGCAGGCGACGGTCAAGGGTTTGCATTTGGTGAAGTCTGGACGATTCCGTGTTGAATTGACTCGGCAATTGGCTGAGATTTGCAAGGAGCACGGGACGAACGTCTACGATGTGATGGACAGTTTTCGGAGCCTTGGATGACGAAATTCGAGCGGGCGAAGCAGCGTCTGTTGTGCGTCTTCACAAAATCTTCACAAACCTTTGGCCACTTTTATAATTTCTGCCCACTTTAGTATACTAAAGTGGCCACACGTTTCCGCAGCTAAACGGGCCTTTTTTGGCGAAATGGCCACTTGGCCACTTTTTTTCTTAAGTTTGTCCAAAAAATGGGTAATGTAAAGAATATATATATTTCTCTTTACATAGAGGGGTCTATATAAAATAGGGATTTTTCCGAAAAGTGGCCATTTGGGGTCATTTTTGGGGTTTGACCTGCGGAAACGTCGTGGCCACTTTTGTGGCCACTTTTTTTGCAAAAGTGGGCAGAGTGCCATTTGCCAATTTTTGCAAGTCATTTTCGTTTTTCTCTTTACATACAGCAATATGAACAGCCCCTCTTATGAGGGGGACATAGAATATGTTTTGCTTGAGGGGCCTTTGCGGCTCCTTTTTCTTTTGGAGGCCGCATGAAAGAATCATGTTTTCAAGCCGACCTTATCAAAGAAATTAAGCAAAGGTTTCCCGGTTGCATTGTCGTAAAGAACAACGCAAAGCACATACAAGGTATTCCAGATATTTCAATCCTGTTCGGTAGTCATTATGCCGTTCTCGAATGCAAGCGTTCGGCAACGGCACCGCATCGACCGAATCAGGATTACTACGTAAATCATGTCAACGACATGGGAGGCGTTGCACGATTTATATATCCGGAAAACAAGGAGGAAGTGTTAGATGATTTGGAATCAGCATTCGGACTTGGTGGGGAAGCACGCCTTCCTTAGCCCAAGTAATTCGGCATGGAGAAATTACGACGACGAGAAGTTGATTGGCCGATTCGAAAGCAGCAACGCGAGGTATCGTGGAACTGAGATTCACGAGCACGCCGCCATGGATATTCTCTTTGGTGAGAAGTATGGCGTGAAACGCCCGCAGAGCAAGACCACGTACAACATGTACGTTAATGATGCCATCGGGTACCGCATGCGTCCGGAGCAAGTCTTATATTACAGCCCGTTCGCCTTCGGCACGGCAGATGCCATCAGCTTCAGACGTCAGCTGCTCAGGATTCACGACTTGAAGACGGGCGTCACGCCGGCAAAGATGGACCAGCTTGTCTGCTACTCGGCCCTCTTTTGTCTTGAGTATCGCTATGACCCCAGCGAGCTCAGGTTCAAGCTCCGCATTTACCAGAGCAACGAGATATTTGAATATGAGCCCACAGGTGACGAGGTCCAGGCGAGCATGGATGACTACGTCCATCGGTCGATGGTTCTCGAAGAGTATCAATCGACCCATCTTTTTGATTTCGAGGTGTAGTCATGAATGGCATTGATGCCTTTGGTGAGAGTTTCGATATCGACGTAGTTGATTCTATTGTTCACTACGGAATGCCACGTCGCTCGGGGCGATATCCTTGGGGTTCTGGAGAAAACCCGTATCAGCACAGCAACGACTTTATATCTCGGCATGACGCGCTCAAGAAGCAAGGTCTGAGTGAGGTCGAGATTGCCAAAGCCATGGGATGCGTTCGCGGAGAGAAGGGCGAGCCTTCAACGGCCATTCTGAGGGCGCAGCTTGCCATTGCAAAGGCGGAACGGTTCTCATATCAGTACAAGACCGCAACGTCGATGCGAGAGGACGGCCACACCTATCAAGAGATAGCCGACAGGCTCGGGCTCGCCGGAGAGTCTTCTGCGCGAGCGCTTCTCGCGGCTGACCCAACCAAACGCTCGAAGTCGTTTGCGACTGCAGAGACCATTAAGAGTCTTGTCGACGAGAAGGGTTTCATTGACGTCGGCCTTGGCGTCGAGCATGAGCTTCATGTTTCCGAGACAAAGCTCAAGGAGTCACTAGAGATTCTTCGTCAAGAGGGATATGAGGTTTATAGCGTCGGCCTGAAGCAGGTGACCAATGAGCGCCAGCAGACGCCTCTTAGGGTCGTTTGCCCACCGGGAACGACGTATGCCGAAGTGTATAAGGTCATGGAAGCCGGAGATATTCATTCCGTGGTTGATTACACCACGAGCAAGAATGGCGATCTGGCAAGGGATGCGCCGGAAAGGCCTGTCTCTGTTGATTCCAGCCGAGTCTTCGTGCGGTATGGCGACACCGGAGGAAACGAACGCGATGGTCTCATCGAGATTCGTCCCGGTGTCAAAGACCTCGACCTTGGCGGAAGTACCTATGCTCAGGTGCGAATAGGCATTGACGGCACGCACTATATGAAGGGCATGTGCGTCTATGGTGACCCATCTGAATTTCCCAAGGGCTGCGACATTATATTCAACAGCAACAAGCCTTCGGGGTCCGATAAGGACACAGTTTTCAAGTCGATGAAGAGCGACCCAGACAATCCTTTCGGAGCACTCATCAAGGAGAATGGCCAGTCGCATTATATTGGCGACGATGGCAAGAAGCATCTCTCGCCAATTAACAAGATTCGCGAGGAGGGTGACTGGTCCACGTGGGAGAAAGGTCTTCCGCACCAATTCCTTGCGAAGCAGAAGATTCCGCTCATTCGTCAGCAGCTTGAGCAAGCCTATGCCGACAAGCGATTGGAGTACGAGGAGATTCTGTCGCTCTCCAATCCGATTGTGAAACGGCATTACCTTAGAGAGTTCGGCGACCAGTGCGATGCAGATGCGGTCAAGATGAAGGGCGCGTCGCTTCCCGGCCAGCGCTGGAAGGTTCTCATACCAACGACCCATCTCAAGGACAACGAAGTGTATTGTCCTACGCATGACAACGGCGAAGAGGTTGCCCTCATTCGATTCCCGCATCAGGGAACGTACGAGATTCCCATTTGCCGTGTCAACAACAAGGAACCAAACTGCAAGCGGATGCTTGGCCTCGCAGATGACGCCATCGCCATCAACAAGAACGTTGCTGACCGCCTGTCTGGAGCCGACTTCGACGGAGACACCGTCATTGTTGTGCCGGTAGGCAAGAGCCCGGCCACTCGAATTACCTCAACGAAGCTGTTGGACGGTCTCGTTGGGTTTGACCCTAAGACGGCCTATGCGACGACGAAGGTTAAGACCGGTAAGAAAGACGAAGATGGTAACGACATCTACGAATACATTGGCCGGAATGGCAAGCCTGTGAAAATCATGTCCGATACGAACAACCAGATGGGGCGAATCTCCAATCTGGTTACGGACATGACTATGAAGGGTGCAACGGAAGACGAGTTGGCGCGAGCAACACGCCACGCCCAGGTCGTTATCGATGCCGAGAAGCACAAGCTTGACTACAAGGCTAGTTTCCAAGACAACGACATTGCTGGCCTTAAGGCGAAGTACCAGGGGCGAGTCGAGAATGGACGGTACACCGAGTCCGCCTCGACCATCTTCTCTAGGGCGAAGTCCGAGATTGACGTCCCGGAAACCAGGGGTAACCCGCGCATTGACCCGAAGACTGGCCGATACATGTGGGAAGAGAAGCAGACTGGGCGCACCTACGTGGACAAGAGCGGCAAGGAAGTGCTCGCCACCAAGAAGGCACACCAAATGGATGTCGTGACCGATGCCCACAAGTTGTCCTCTGGTCAGCCCAAAGAAGAACTGTACGCCGACTATGCTAATCACCTGAAGGCCCTCGCCAATGAGGCCCGCAAGGAGTACATGGCTACCGCAAGACCTACGCAGAACAAGGATGCAATCCGGGAGTACGCGTCAGAAGTGAGGTCCCTGAAGGACAAGCTAGCCCTTGCTGAGTCCAATGCCCCACGAGAGAGGCAGGCGCAGACGCTAGCCGGGTATAGGGCACGTGCGAAGAAGGCTGCCAACCCCGACATGACCAAGGCGGAGTATAAGAAGGTGGCCAATAGGGAACTAGCCCGGGCAAGGGTAGAGGTGGGGTCTGACGCAAAACACTCCCGTATCATTGTATCGGCAAAGGAGTGGGAAGCTATACAGGCCGGGGCCATTTCCAGCACAATGCTTGAGAAGGTTCTCAGTCATTCAGATCCAGATTCGTTGCGCAAGCTTGCGACTCCACGCGCAACTACTACTCTGACCCCTGCCAAGGTTAGCAAGATTAAGCTCATGGCCAAGTCGGACTATACCATTGCCGAGATTGCCAAGGCCCTAGGTGTTTCGACCTCGACTGTTTCCAAAGCGCTTAACGGAGAGTGATGAACTGTGGCCGAGCGTTATCGTTATGAATTGGAAAGCGTAGGCAATCCGTTTGATCCTTTTGACCAGAGAGAATCTTGGTACAACTACGAGAAAATCTATGGTTTTGATGCGCCAGCTTTTCTAGCAAGATTCGCATTCACGAACGACGACGAGCTTGCAGATAGGCTGAATGAGGAGGAGAAGAACGAGGCCATAACCAGGGCCATCGTTGCAGATCCTTGTAACATCTATCGACGCGTGAGAAAACTTGTGTCTGACACTCAGGCAAGTGATACGCAATAGCTGAGCATTGAGGCCGGTACAGCGTGGAGCAGCGGCAGAATTGAACTTTGATTGCTTTAAGCTTTGCGAAACAAAAAGTCTGTTTGTGTTTGCAAAAACCTAATCAATCTTTGCTTTAGTTTTGTCGCTGCTTCCATGTACTAGTGTGGTACAAGTTGAAAAAGCTTTTAAGTTTTGTTTGAAACAAACAATTTTGTAAAAAGTTTTTTTGGGTTGCCAATGTTTGTTAGAATTTTTTAGCCATGTTTTAGAAAATGTATCATTGTTTGAGCGAATAAATTACAAAAAGTCAGTTTTTTGTTCTTCTTCGAGATCTGTTTTGCGCTTGTACAAAATTGGGTTGCGGACACGAAGAGGCATAGGGGAGGGGTCGCAAAATCGCCGCCCCCTCATGCTTCGCCTCGGTCTTGAAAATTTCTCCGGGGGTACATTTTTGTAGGACATTTGGCTCTGGCCTGACTTCTATATCACCTCCTGATCTTGACTAACCCCTATAAGAATGTACCCCTGGCGTGATTTTTACTCTTTCCGCCGCATGACGACGGCATATTTCTCCTTCCTTTCGTTTCTGTTTTCTCCTTTCGTTCGGATTGAGCCTTCCCATCGACCGTCATACGTCGCTATGTGCCGTCGTCATGCGGCGGAAAGCACCCTAAAACCGCATAGAAGGTGGTGATATTCATGCCTCAGAACTCGGATTCTGATCAGAAACCGTCAGTGGTTCGCCCAAGACGAGCCCTTTCTCCTGATGATCGGGAGAATCAGCTCATCGCGCTCGCCTATAACACCGTTGAGGAGCGTATGCGCAATGGCACAGCTTCCGCGCAGGAGACGGTGCATTTTCTGAGGCTTGGCTCCTCCCTTGTCCGCCTTCAGAAGAAGGAACTCGAAGAGAGAATCATTCTCGAGAAGTCCAAGGTGAAAGCAATTGAATCCCAAGAGGAGATTAAGCAGTTGTATGAGGACGCAATAGCAGCACTTCGGTCATACGGAGGGGGCTCTAATGAGTGAAGAGCTAATTCTCATTCATCATGGCGTTAAGGGCATGAAGTGGGGCGTCAGACGGTATCAGAACCCTGATGGATCCCTTACAGCTCTTGGTAGACAGCGTCAGCTTAAAGATCTTGACTCTATCATGAGAGTCAGTGCAATTGGCGCGCGTAATTCAGAGGCTCTTCGCACTGTGTATGGAACAAAAGCAGCAAAAGCCCGTGCTAAAGGTCGAATTGATAAGGCGCGTAAATACGAGCAGGCTTCCAGTACAGCAAGCAAACGTAGAGATGCGTATATTCGAGAGTACCAGAATGCCGGAGCTAAAATGATCGATGCGCTTGTCGACGCTGAACAGTCTGGGTTTTCATGGAAGGCGAGAGGATACGAGTATTCCGAAGCCATCGCCACCAAGCGGGGCAGACAGCATCTACGTGCAGCATTGAGCGAATGCGGCAGCCTGCCTTGGTCAGCTGGTTCGCATACAGTTTCAAACTCAGGTTCCGGCAATATTTTTACGGTTAGGGAGACGTCATCCCTTTCCGACAAAAAACAGAAAGCGTGGCAGAAGAAGCATCGTCTGAACGATTATCGCGCTCAGCGAGTCATGTACTATTAGGTTTAATGCCGATGCATTCCTATTCCGCTCTTTCTGAGTTCTCAACATTCTCCCAGCGTTTCAACTATCTCAAACTTGACGGTGTTGTCGCTCATTCCACCTTTGGTGGCAGGCGATATTTGAACCAAGCACTCTACCAATCAGATGAGTGGAAACGCCTTCGTAGGGAGGTCATCCTTCGTGATGAGGGTTGTGATCTTGGGCTTCCTGACTTCCCCATTTACGGGAAGGTGCTCGTTCACCACATCAACCCGATCACGCCAGAGGACATCCAGCGGCGCTCGCCGGTCGTATTCGACATGGACAACCTCATTACTGTGTCGTTCGAGACGCATAACGCCATCCACTATGGCGATTACTCACTAGTTAGTAAGGACGTTGTCGAGAGGAGGCCTTTCGACACGGCACCGTGGCTTGGAGGCCAGAATGGACAGCATCCTTAATTCCATCAAGAAACTTCTCGGCATAACGCCCGATTACACACAGTTCGACCCCGACATCATCATGCACATCAATGCGGCTTTTCTGACGCTTCGAGAGATAGGTGTCGGCCCAGCCACCGGGTTTTCAATCACTGACGCCTCAGATGAATGGCAGGACTTTGTGGAAGACGAGACGCTTCTCGGCGCTGCACGAATCTACGTGTACCAGAAGGTTCGTCTCGCGTTCGATCCGCCCACAAACTCGGCTCTTCTCGAGGCGCTCAAGTCGAGTACGCAGGAGATTGAGTGGCGTATGAACGTGCTTGTCGACCCCGCGACCAACAACGGGTTTGACGCTGCGGGAGGCGAGTAATTCAAAATGGCCGAAGAGATGATTCTCGTCCACCACGGCATCAAAGGCCAGAAGTGGGGAGTGAGGAACGGACCACCCTATCCGCTTGGTGATGATGATAAGAGCGCTGCCGAGAAGAAAGCGGTTTCCAGCCATCGCTCACGTAAGGCCGATGCAGCGCAGCCTGACAAGTTCTGGACCGACGAGCGTAAAGCCAAGGCGAAGAGAGTGGCCAAAGGAGCGGCTATCACGGCCGCGGTTGTTTTGGCTGCCTATGGTGGATACAAGCTGAGTCAGATGCCGGCGGTGCAAGAACGTATCGGACAAAGAACCGTAACAGGTTTGTTGGACGTTAACGACATCGGCGGTCGATCTGTGCCTCGTATCGGTAAGTCCATAAGTGATATAGACGCCACTATGGTTGGCAAAATCAATAAAGATAACATTGGCCGCGATGGCGAAATTAATTGCGCTCATACGTCGATGGCTTACATCTGTAATACATTGTTTGGAATGAATGTAACAGCGAAAGGCTTTTCCGGAATTGACGAGGTCTCTGGTCTTGTCAAAGAAGGGCGATCTAAGCGTATATTCGATGCTGCGTTTTCCGGCATCAACCACATAAGTGTACCAAGGGGCGAAGCATTTGATAGAAGTGTGAAGCGGATTCCACGTGGCACCACTGGCGTGATGCATCTTGTACCGAACTATGACGGACTAACGCGCGTGCTTATGCAACAGGGGTTGTCTCGAGCTCAAGCCGAAAAGAAAATCCGAGAGCTTGGGTTGAGCGGCCATTTTGTCAACTTCGAGAAATCGATTCTTGGTCGCACAACAATTGTAGACAGTCAACGGCATTCATTGGAGCGCCAAATCGTCGATGCAGACGGCCTGTTTGGCAAACAGTTGTCAGCACTTTGGCTTACGGATGAGATAATGGACTTTTCAGAGGCAACAATTAGTGACGGTGCCGATAGCATCTTCCAGCATTGTATTCAGAGGAGGGGCTGATGACTCTCGAAGAAGCTGTACGTCTGGTTGTCGAAACAACAGGCGATAATCCGATTCATGCTTTTGAGCTTGATGGAGTGCAGTATGTTTATGCGACCCCCCTGCCACACTATAACGCAGACGAGGACGTTGAAGCATGCTATTACCCTGTAAAAGATGGGGCTGTTGGGGCCCCCATGAACTACTTTAATCTGTCTATGTCTGTTGATGATCCGATGCGGCTGTTCGTTGCCATGGCGTCAGCGCAATCTTTCCTAAGGGAGTCCTCAAAATGACCGACCAAATCTTAGTTCATCATGGTGTCTTGGGCATGAAGTGGGGCGTCCGTCGTTATCGCAACAAGGACGGTTCGCTTACGGCTGAGGGCAGAGCGCGCGCCCAAAAGCAAGCAGAGCGCGAAGCGACTCGCGCTAAGAAACAAGACTACAGGCGGGCATCCAAGAATCGCCGCAATCTTTCCGATGAAGAGCTTCTTGAGCGCATCGGGCGCCTTGAGATGGAGAAAAAGCTCAAAGACCTGACCGACGAAAACCTCCGCGATACCCCTCGTCAACAGAGCGCTGCCAAGGAAGTGCTCATTAGCGCAGGAAAGAGGACGGCGACTACTGTCCTTGCAGGCGGAGCAATGTATATCGGGAAAGCGTACTTGACAGGCGAGTTTGATCCCAAGCAAGCGGCAGCCTATCTCTTCCCCAATCCCAACAAGAAGAAGTAAACACCCGGCATAGGAGGTGCCTATGGGGCGATTGTCCAATACGGCAACTCCTAAGTATTACGGCCGATTCAGAGAGCAGGTGCTCCGAGGACTTATACCTGTGAACAGGGAAGTCTCTATGGAGATGAACCGCATCGACGCGCTCATTGCTAATCCAGGGGTTTACTACGACCCGGATCCGGTTGAGGGCTGGATAAGATACTGCGAGAACGAACTCACTCTCACTGACGGCTCTGATGTAGCACTGCTTGACTCATTCAAGCTCTGGGGCGAGCAGCTGTTTGGGTGGTACTACTACGAGGAGAGGACGGTCTTTGAGCCAAATCCGAACGGAGTTGGAGGCAGATACGTCAACAAGATGGTTCTCCATCGCCTCATCAACAAGCAGTACATCATTCTCGGTCGAGGCGGCGCCAAAACCATGTACGACGCCTTTGTCCAAGGACACTTTCTTAATGTCGATACTACGACAACCCAACAGATAACGACTGCGCCAACCATGTTGCAGGCGGAGGAAGTCCTGTCCCCGCTGAAGACAGCCATAACCAGAGCCCGCGGACCACTATTCAAGTTTCTCACTGAGGGTTCCATCCAGAACACGACAGGCTCACGCGCCAATAGGCCAAAGCTGGCCTCTACGAAGAAAGGCATAGAGAACTTCCTTACGAACTCTTGCCTCTCCGTGAGGCCCATGTCCATCGAGAAGCTACAGGGTCTGCGCAACAAAGTTGCCACAGTTGACGAGTGGCTCTCATGCGACATTCGAGAAGACCCAATCGGTGCAATCGAACAGAGCGCCTCAAAGATCAAAGACTGGGTCATCATTGCAACCAGTTCAGAGGGAACCGTTCGAAACGGTGTCGGCGATTCAATCAAAATGGAGCTCATGGACATCCTCAAGGGTGATTACAAGAACCCTCATGTGTCCATCTGGTGGTATCGCCTCGATGACATCAGCGAGATCAACAATCCCGAGATGTGGGTCAAGGCTCAGCCCAATCTCGGCAAGACGGTGAGTTACGAGACCTATCAGCTTGACGTCGAGCGTGCTGAGAACGTGCCTTCAGCGAAGAACGATATTCTCGCAAAGCGCTTCGGCATTCCCATGGAGGGCTACACATACTACTTCACATACGAAGAAACCCTCTGCCACAGGAAGCACGACTTCTGGCAGATGCCATGCTCTCTCGGTGCTGACTTGTCGCAGGGCAACGACTTCTGCGCATTTACGTTCCTGTTCCCACTCTCGCGAGGAGAGTTCGGAATCAAGACGAGATGCTATATTTCGAGTCTCACCCTTGCAAAACTATCTCCGGCCGCTCGTATTAAGTACGACGAGTTCATGGCAGAGGGAAGTCTTATCGTTCTCGACGGGACTATCCTCGACATGATGGAGGTCTACGAGGACCTTGACGCTCACATTCAACGTGTTGGCTATGACGTCAGGACCTTCGGCTACGACCCCTACAACGCTCGAGAGTTTGTCGAACGCTGGTGCATGGAGAACGGGGAGTACGGCGTCGAGAAAGTCATACAGGGCATGAAGACCGAGACGGTCCCCCTCGGAGAGCTCAAGAATCTTGCCTCCGAAAGGATGCTCATCTTCGACGAGAGCCTCATGAACTACGCCATGGGCAATTGCATCGTTCATGAGGACACCAACGGCAACCGCAAACTCTTGAAGAAGCGTTACGACGCCAAAATCGATGCCGTCTCGGCAATGATGGACGCGTTTGTCGCCTTCAAGCTCAATCGAGAGGCGTTCGAATGAACGAAGAACTAATCCTCATTCATCATGGCGTTAAGGGCATGAAGTGGGGGGTCAGACGGTATCAGAACCCTGATGGGTCGTTAACGGCTGAAGGAAAGCAGCATTACGGAACCACCCATCCGATGACGAGGCGCCAGGCAAAAAAGGCAATACGAAGGTCAAAGTTTTGGGGGCGCAAGGAAGTCGCGAAGGTCGACGAGGCGTTCCGAAAAGAACAAGAGTCTGACAAGCAACTGCAAGAGGCTGGCCGGCGTAAACGGTTGACGGAGCTCGAAAGGAAACTCGCTTACAATGATGCGGTAGAAAAAGAGCAGGAGTATCAGGACATCAAGGACGGCGGTGAAACGAAATTCTGGACAGCCGTCAAGAGAGGCGCCGCAGATGCTTTATGGGACGAGTACGACGAAGCGGATAGCGCCTATAGGGAGGCCAAACGCGAGTACGCGCAACGTAAAGTAGAAATAGGCAAAAAGTACTACGAGGCATACAAGCGCGCAGCGGTCAAAGACATGGGCCTCGAGGACATAGACGCTGGCGTAAAAATGCTCGAAGAATATGGTCTTGAATCCATGGCGGTCGGCTGGCTGCGTTCTGACTATCGCCCTAAGTAATGGATGTGATGCAAATGAGCGAAGAACTAATCCTCATTCATCATGGCGTTAAGGGCATGAAGTGGGGTATACGCCGGTACCAAAACAAGGACGGGTCACTTACGGCTGCTGGAAAACGGAAGTACTCTGAAGAGCGAGATGACCGAACCGCTCGTAGCGAAAAGCGAGGGTTGACGGCCAATCAAAAGAAAGCGCTCAAGACCGGAGCTGTAGTAGTCGGCACTGTTTTGGCTGTGTACGGCGGCTATAAACTTAGCAAAGCAGTTGACGTACGCAGCTCTGCCGTCGCATCGCATGTTGGCGATGTGTTTGCCGATAGATTTGCGACAGACATTGGGGCGAAAGGCGTTGGTCCTGGAGGAAACTATCACCAGCGTGCTGCGGCCGGAGTCCGTTCAAGAGGCTTTGCAAAGGAAGCAAGCGGATATTTCAACAACCAAGTAGCGGATAGCATTGCGAATCGCCGCGGCGTTGGAAAACTCCAAAACGCAGCCAATTACTATAAATTGAAAGCTGGTAAAAAGACCCCGTTCGATTTATATGACTATCAGCGAATGGCATCAACGAGCGTTAGTAAAAGCGGAGCTTTCGACAAAACCGCATACGAACAGCTACGGAAAAACGCACAGACAAGCCAAGAAGCACACGATGAATGGCGATATGCAGCACTGTTGATTGATGCGGTTAACAGCGGAGGCCAAATACCCTTCAAGCGTCTCGACAAAGAGGCATCGAGATGGGTGACGGCTAATTAAGGCGATTGAATGAGAGCTAGATTGGTCGGCTTCTTTTAGTCGTCTTCGGAATACCCGAAGGTATAGTCCTCGTCTTTGCCACGGGACATCCACGCATATTTCGCGTCGTCTTCGTCGATGCTCTCGCCGTCATCATCATCGTCAAACAACCCATCGGAGAATGAGAACGGGATGAACGGATAGTCGTCCTCTTCCTCTTCGTCCTCGTCTTCATCGTCTTCGTCGTCGCTTAGATAATCCGTCAGCCAGTCGTCCACGACGTCATGGCTTGCGGAATTCTTTTTGCGCCCGAACGGCAGGGAGAATCGCATGGCGGGTCCTTCCTCAAGTATTGCGTGACTTTTCCAAGTATACCCATGGCACACGACATTAATTAGGGGTGATTTCTTTGGAACCTTCCCAGCTCCCGTCTGTTGACCTGCTTTTGCAGTTCAGCGAGGAATCTGGAGAGCTCATACAGGCCGTCTCAAAGCTAATCCGCAAGGAACGGGGCAATAACCCAACACCGGCAACACTGGAGGAATGCCGCCAGAGCCTCGTGGAAGAGCTGGCGGACGTTATCGTCGCAATCGATGCATTGAGGGACCACTGGTGCGTCACATCAGACGAACTCGACCCAATCGTGAAGGCAAAGACGGCCCGCTGGTAAGAACGGCTGAGCTAATGATGGAGAGAATTCAAAATGGATCTGTTAGACCGCCTTAAACATGGCTGGAACGCCTTCATCAATGGGGACCAAGTCACGGGTACGCACTACTCGTATGGGGCTTCCTATGGTACCCGACCAGATCGCGTCCGTTTCACGCGGGGCAACGAAAAGTCGATCATCACCGCCATTTACAACCGCATCGCCACCGACTGCGCTGCGATAGACATTGAGCACGTGAGACTCGATGACCATGGGCGCTTTCTTGAGCCCATCAAGTCTGGTCTGAACGAGTGCCTGACGCTCAGCGCCAACGTTGACCAGACGGGCAGGATGCTTGTGCAGGACGTTGTTATGTCGATGTTTGACGAGGGCGTTGTGGCAATCGTCCCAACAGAGGCAACGGTGAACCCCGCGTTCTCTACCTCGTTCGATATTTTCGCGCTCCGTACGGCGAAGATCATCGCTTGGTACCCCCGTCACGTGCGCGTGAGAATCTACAATGACATCACGGGCCAGTTCGAGGAACGGGACGTGCCGAAGGCGTGCACAGCCATTATCGAGAACCCGTTCTATGCAGTAATCAACGAGCCGTCGTCCACAATGCAGCGTCTTGTGCGAAAGCTAGCGCTCATGGACGACATTGACGAGCAGTCAAGCTCAGGCAAGATAGACCTCATCGTCAAGCTGCCATACACCATCAAGTCGGAGGCACGACGTAAGCAGGCCGAGAGCCGTCGCAAGGACATAGAGACACAGCTTGTCGACAGCAAGTACGGCATCGCTTACATCGACGCCACCGAGCAAGTGACGCAGCTTAACCGTTCGCTTGAGAACAACATGCTCAAGCAAATCGAGTATTTGACAGACATGCTCTACGCGCAAATGGGGCTCACCCAGACCATTCTCGACGGAACGGCTGACGAGCAGACCATGCTCAACTACTACAGCCGCACTATCGAGCCGATACTCTCGGCAATCACCACAGAGATGAAGCGGAAGTTCCTGACAAAGACGGCTCGCTCTCAACGGCAGTCAATCGCGTTCTTCAGGGACCCGTTCAAGCTCGTCCCAATCAGCCAATTCGCCGACATCGCCGACAAGATGCGACGGAACGAAATCATGTCGTCCAACGAGCTTCGCCAGAAGATCGGCATGCGGCCCGCGGACACGGAGAAGGCTGACGAGCTCGACAACCCGAACATCGCAAAGGCAAAGGGCCAGCAACCATCCTTGGTGAATGGGTCGCCCGGCGAAAATGCGCAAACCGAAGAGGAGTAAATCATGAAGTACGATTTCGCAGGATGGGCGACGCGCAACAACATTCGTTGCTCTGACGGTCGCATCATCATGCAGGACGCATTCAAGGAATGCGATGGTAAGACGGTTCCTCTCGTGTGGAACCACAACCACGCCCAGTCTGAGCAGGTTCTCGGCCATGCACTGCTTGAGAACCGTAGTGAGGGAGTCTACGCGTATTGCTCGTTCAACGACACGCCCGCCGGCAGGAACTCGAAGGAGCTCGTCCGCCACGGCGACGTCGTCGCGCTGAGCATCTACGCAAACCGCCTCCAGCAGCAGGGCAGCAACGTCATGCATGGCGCTATTCGTGAAGTTTCGCTCGTACTTGCCGGCGCCAATCCCGGCGCGTTCATCGAGGACGTCGTCAGGCACGGCGAGCTGATTAATGACGAGGCGAAGATCTACACGGGTGAGGGCATCACGCTCTCGCATGCAGATGACGACACGAATCAAAATGGCGGTTCGAAGTCTGATGACGAAGAGACCGTTCAGGACGTCTACAACACCCTGAACGATAAGCAGAAGAAGGTCGTCCAGTTCCTTATTGGCGCAGCTGTTGAAAAGGCCGTTAAGGGCGGCGACGATGACGACGCCAACGATGACGACGCAAAGCATTCCGATTCTTTTGGAGGAGACATGAAGTACAACATGTTCGCCGGTGACACCGAGAACGACTACGACAAGGTGATTACCCATTCCGAGATGATGGCCATCTTCGCCGACGGCAAGCGCATGGGCTCGCTCAAGGCAGCCGCTCTGGAGCATGGCATCGAGCAGATTGACTGGCTGTTCCCCGAGGCCAAGAACCTCGACGTCCCGCCCACTTGGATTACGCGTCCACAGGAGTGGGTCGGCACATTCATGGGCGCCGTCGGTCATTCGCCATTCAGCCGCGTTAAGTCCATGTTTGCCAACCTGACCGAGGACGAGGCTCGTGCCCGTGGCTACATCAAGGGCCACTTCAAGAAGGAGCAGGTGTTCTCGCTCCTGCGTCGTAGCACTCAGCCCACGACCGTCTACAAGAAGCAGAAGCTCGACAGGGATGACGTCACCGACATCACCGACTTCGACGTCGTGTCGTGGATTAAGGGTGAGATGCGCGGTCAGCTCGACGAGGAAATCGCGCGCGCCGCACTCGTCGGCGATGGCCGTGACCCCTCCGACGAGGACAAGATCGACGAGCTCAACATTCGTCCCATCTGGACTGATGCCGACCTCTTCACTATTAAGGCGCTCATCACGCTGCCCCAGACCACGACCGAGAACGAGCGTGCCAAGGTGTTCATTCGCTCCTGCATCAAGGCCCGCAAGGACTACCGTGGTTCCGGCAAGCCCGCCCTCTACACCACTGAGGACATGCTCACCAGCATGCTTCTCATTGAGGATCTGAATGGGCGCATCATCTACGAGTCCGAGGAGAAGCTTGCGACGGCTTTGCGCGTTAGCAAGATTGTCACGGTGCCCGTGATGGAGGGCCTGACCCGTACTGTCGACGGCGTTGTGCGCCACCTTGACGGTATCATCGTGAATCTTGCTGACTACAAGATCGGTGCCGACAAGGGCGGTGCGGTGAATATGTTCGATGACTTTGACATCGACTACAACGCCCAGAAGTACCTCATTGAGACCCGTTGCTCCGGCGCTCTTGTGAGGCCCTTCTCGGCGATTGCGGTCGAGTCCGTCGAGTCCGCTTCCGCAACCGCTCCGACTCTAACCGTCGGTACCATGACTGAGGCGTTCGTTGAGGCTCGCGTGCTCGGCTACACCACGCATCGTTCCGGCACTCCGGCTACCGACAACTTTACCGGTGACGGCTCCACCACGGCGTTCACGCTCACGCACTCTCCCGCCGGCGGCGACCTCGTCTCCGTGACTGTCGACGGTACCGAGACCACGGCCTACAGCCTCTCCGGGACGACCCTGACCTTCGGCTCCGCTCCCGCTAACGCCAAGGCCATCGTGGTGAAGTACCACTACGTCTAAGAATTCAAAATGGAGGGCGCTATGGCTAAGTACTACGGCCGCGTCGGTTTTGTCGATGGGAACGTCGAAACAGCCCCGGGAGTCTGGAAGGAGCACATCGTCGAGCGAGAGTACTATGGCGACGTTGTCCGCAACACGCGTCGCCTCCGCGAGACGGAGTTCCTAAACGACGGCATTTCTGTAGGCAACGACATCAGTATCGTGTCTGACCCATACGCCCTCCAGAATTTTCACGCCATCCGGTACATCTCTTGGATGGGGATCAACTGGAAGGTCTCCAGTGTGGAGGTCCAGTTCCCCCGCCTCATCCTTGGTCTAGGGGAGGTCTACCATGGAGAGACGGCTTAAGTTGCACGAGGAGCTTGTCGAGTTGGCAGGCCCCTCGTTTTTTGTTTACTTCCAGCCGCCGACCGGCACGCAAATCCGGTACCCGTGCATCGTCTATTCGAAGGACAGCGGCGACGCGCTATATGCGAACAACCATACGTACCGGTATTCGCAACGGTACCAAGTCACCGTCATCACGCGTGACCCGGAATGCGAGCTCCCATGGCAGATTCTTGAGCACTTCCAAATGTGCCGAATGGACAGGCAGTTCGCAAGCGAAAACCTTTATCACAAAGTTCTGATTCTCTACTACTAAGGAGGCTGTAATGGCAGCTCTTGTTTGGGATGACACTGGTAATAAGCTCTTTGAGACAGGCACAGACCGAGGTGTCCTTTACCCCTACGCCTCTAGCGCCTATGGCGCTGGTGTGGCGTGGGACGGCCTGCGCTCGTTCAACGAGTCCCCGACTGGCGCCGAGGAGACCGCGCTCTATGCCAACAACGGCAAGTACGGTTCACTCCGTTCCGCCGAAGAATTCGAATTTACCATCGGCGCGTACACCTCGCCAGAGGCATTTGACGAGTGCGACGGCACCAAGGAAATCGCGACTGGCGCCTACGCCACGCAGCAGAACCGCAAGATGTTCGGCTTCTCCGCGCGCACGCTGGTCGGCAACGATACCGACAGCACTGATTACGGTTACAAGATCCATCTGTGCTACGGCGCCACGGCCTCTCCCACCTCGCGCGAGCACTCGACGGTGAACGACTCGCCCGAGGCAGAGGAGCTGAGCTGGGAGTGCAAGACCACACCCGTACCGGTTCCCGGCGGAAAGCCGTCCGCGCACCTCATCATCCGCTCCTGGAAGATTTCCGCTGAGGCACTCGCCGCTCTCGAGGCGGTTCTCTACGGCGACGCTACCCACGAGCCTCGTCTGCCCCTGCCTTCCGAGGTGGCAGAGATCGTCGGCATCGCTGACGGCTCCATCGGCAAGGATACCTTCACGGGTGACGGCACGACCACGGAGTTCACGCTCACCAAGACCAGTGACGGCGACCCGATCTCCGTCACCGTCGACGGCGTGGCTGCCACCGGCTACACGTTCGCGACCAACAAGATCACCTTCTCGACCGCACCCGCGGCCAGCAAGTCGATCGTCGTCATCTACAACGTCGCCTCGTAGCGTCGACCACAGAAGCTAGTCATTGAGAGGGGTCCGCAATTCCTGCGGGCCCTTCTTTTTTCACATAAAGGAGAAAACACATGTTCAGCATTACCAAGAAGTATGTCGACTACAACGGCGTCGAGAAGACCGAGACCTTCTGGTTTAACCTCAACAGGGTTGAACTTGCAAAGCTGGCTCTTGGTCCCAAGGGCGGTCTCGACGGCCTGATTGAGGAGATTACCCGTACGAGCGATGTAGGTCGCGTTCTGGACCTCATCCAAGAGATCCTACTTATGAGCTATGGTCGCAAGACGCCTGAGGGGCGCTTCGCCAAAACCGACGAGAACGGCCACAGCTATGCCCGCGAGTTCGAGCAGACCGTGGCGTTCGAGACCATCTACATGGAGCTCTTCGAGAACGTCGATTCGCTCATTGCATTCATCAAGGGCGTCGTTCCGGCCCAGCTCAAGGCTGACGTCGAGCGCGAAAGCGAAAAGGCCCGTGAGCGCATCGCCGAAATGCAGGATCAGGACGGTAACCTCCAACTGGTGTAGGAGGGAAGATGCTCGAATTGCATATCTCTGCTACGGACCTTTGGGACCCTGTCTCTGAGAGGTTCCTCACAGTCAAAGAGCAGACGCTGCTGCTCGAGCATTCTCTGCTCTCAGTTTCAAAATGGGAAGCGAAGTGGCACAAGCCGTTGCCACTGGTTAATAACAAGGGCATGAGCGGCGAGGAGTTTCTCGACTATGTGCGGTGTATGACCGTGTCGAGGAACCCCGACCCGCTCGTCTTCAACTGTATATCCGCCGATGACGTCAAGACCATTACGGATTACATCAACGACCCACATACGGCCACGTGGTTTGGGGAGAGCAAATCCGACCAGAATGACGCTCGTCCTATCACGGCCGAGGTCGTATACCACCTCATGTTCGCGTTCGGGGTCAGTAAAGAGTGCGAGAAGTGGCACTTGAATCGGCTCATGACCCAGCTGCGTGTCGAATACGAGGAATCCAAACCGCCCAAGAAGAAGTCGAAGGCCGAAATCGCCGAACGCCACCAGTACCTCAACGCAAAGCGTAGGGCAGAGGCAAAAGCTAGGGCGAAGGCTCGTAAATAGGAGGCGACGCATGATTAGCGTGACGCACAAGGGCGACTTTTCGAAGACCGAGAAGTTCCTTGAAAGAGTGCGGCAGGCCAACCTGTTTGCGCGCCTTGATGCTTGCTGCCGGGAGGGTGTCATCGCCCTCGAGCGGGCGACCCCGGTCAACTCTGGTAAGACCGCAGCTTCTTGGTCGTACGAGATACGGATGGCGGAAGGCGGCGTGACCATCTACTGGACGAACGAGAACGTTGTCAACGGCTTCAATGTTGCGATGGGCTTGCAGTACGGGCATGGGACTGGCACCGGCGGCTACGTAGAGGGCACTGATTACATTAATCCGGCAATGCAGCCTGTCTTTGACCACATCGCTGAAGACGTATGGAGGGAGGTCACTAGGGCATGAGCACCATTGACAATCGCGTCGTGCATATGGAGTTCGACAACAAGCAGTTCGAACAAGGCGTGAGCACGACGATGGCAACCTTGTCCAAGCTTAAGGAAGCCCTCTCCTTCAAGAAGGATAACTTGGAAGAGGGGGTTAGCAAGACCAAGAGCGCCCTTTCGAAGCTCAAGGAAGCCCTCACCTTCAAGAAGGGTAACTTCGACGAGCTCCAGCAAAGCGTTAATGCCGTAAGCTTCGACCCCCTCAGCAATCAAGTCACCGTGGTGCAGCAGAGGTTCTCGCTGCTGGGCGAGTTCGTTCACGCTGTTTTCGACCGCATCTCGAACAAGGTCATCGATACCGCGACCACGATAGGTAGGGCCCTCACCGTCGAGCCGCTTATGCAGGGCTTCAACGAGTACGGTCTCAACCTTGACTCCACGCGCACCATCATGTCGGGTTCGGGGGAGTCTCTCGAAAAAGTGACGGCAGCTCTTAACGAACTGAACGAGTATGCGGACAAGACGATATATTCGTTCTCGGACATGACCCAGAGCATCGGCAAGTTCACGAACGCCGGCGTGGAGTTGGACCCAGCAGTTGCGGCCATTAAGGGCATTAGTAACGCGGCTGCTGATGCTGGCGCGGACACGCAAAAAGCATCGATTGCAATGTACAACATCTCGCAGTCGATGGCGCAGGGCTACCTTAGCCTCCAAGACTGGCGAAGCGTTAACAACACAGCCAGCATGGGCACCAAGGACTTTCGACAGAACCTTATCGACACGGCAGTAGCCATGGGTACCCTTCGAAAAGAGGGTGAAAAGTACGTCAGTACTACGACGAACAACCAAGGCAAAGTATCTGACGCGTTTGACGTCTTCAAGGGCTTCGACATGTCGTTGCAGCACCAGTGGGCGACGACAGAGGTCATGACCGAGGCATACAGGCATTATGCCAAGAGTATCGATGAAATGACCGAGTCCGAGCGGGAGGCGTACGAGGAAAGTCTGAGAGAAATTGGCTTCGACGAGGAACAAATTGCCCGCATCGAGGAAATAGGTAAAAGGGCCAACAAGGCGGCGACAGAGGTCCGAACCGTTAGGGCGATGTGGGACGCCTTGACCGAGGGCTTTGGCTCAGGTTGGGCCCAGTCGTTCCAGTACATATTTGGCGACCTTGATGAGGCGACGGCTCTGTGGACGGGCATTAAGGACGAAATCGAAGGAATCATCGGTCCCATCGCTGACGCTCGCAACGAGATGCTGAAGTACTGGCACGATGCCGAAAAGGGCGGCCGGACAACGTTGATCGAGTCTCTCGGAAAGGCGTGGCAAGGCGTCAAGACCGTCATGGGCGCTCTGAGCGGTGCTTTCCAGAAGGTCTTCCCTCCTGTTACGGGTGAAACGCTCGTCAAGATCACGAACACTATCTCCGACATGGCGACAAAGTTCAACGAGGCGGCCACTAATTCGAGGAATCTCAATCGCGTCACGGACATCGCGAAGGGCGTGTTCAACGCATTCAAAATGGCCGGCGATGCAGTTGGCCTGTTTTGGAGCGCAACCCAACCAGTCCGGGATGTGTTGGGAGATTTCGCGGTAGGCGTCGCTGACAGCGCTGCCGCCGTCGGTCGCCTCTTGACCGGCATGGCCAATTCCAAGAACCCCATCAAGTACCTTGTCGACGGCATGAACGGTATCGGTTGGGGCGGCAAGCGCATAAACGACATCATCACCACCGTCACCACGACCGTTGAGAAGTTCGCCAAGGGGCTTCTGGATTTGATCGGAATCCACATCGAGGGCAACCCTCTGACCGATTTCGTCGAGAAGCTTCGCGGGTTTGCCGGCGAGCACTTGTCGTTCCCTTCGTTTGACACGCTGAAGGGCGCTCTGGAGAGCATAAAGGGCGTGTTCTCCGCTTTTGGGGAGATGGCATCCGGTGGAATCAATGGCGTTCTGACCGGCATCGGAACTGCGCTCGACTTTGTCTTCGGAATGTTCGACGGTGCGGCTGATAAGGTGGACGCAGCAGGCAAGAGCATTGGAAACATGAGCAAGTCCGTAGGGACGCTCGACAATGCAAAGGGAATCCTAGACGGTTTCATCTACTTCGTTAGCTCTATGGCGGACATCGTCATCCGAGTGTTTTCGACCGTTGCCGACTACTTGCCAAAGGCGTTCGACTACCTGGCAAGCGCTGACTTCCAGAAGCTTGTGGGCGTCTTTACCGGCCTCATGACCGGCAGCCTTATCAACTCCGTCCGCAAGTTTGTTGACACGTTATCTGCAACCAACGCGGAAAGGAAGAAGGGCGGCTTCTTCGACCTCATCAATACGTTGAAGGAGTCGAGCAACGAGGCGGTCAAGGCGTTTACCGAGGTTCTTGTCCACCTCTCTGAGGCACTTGCTGCGTTTACGAACAGCGTCAATGCAAGCGCAATCCTCAAGGCAGCCGCCGGCGTCGGAATACTTGTCGCCTCCATCGCCGTGTTGGCTAGTCTCGACGCGACCAAGATGGCAAACGGCGTCGCTGCGATTACGGCAATTACGTTCTCCTTGTTTGCGGGCTTCAGCCGCCTCGATGCTGGCAGCGGTATGGTTGTCGCTACTGGCGTCAGGGCTGTAAGCACGGCTCTAATCAAAATAGCCGTTGCCGTGGGCATTCTTGCTCTTGCGGCAACGGGGCTGTCAAAGCTGAACATGGACCAGTTGGCCATAGGGATTCTTGGCATCACTGGCGCCATGGCCGTCATGATCGCCGGCGTTAGCGGCTTGGCAAAGTACGGCGGGTCGATTCAGACAACCGCGGGCTCGATGATTGGTATCGCCATTGCCATCGGCATTCTTTCCCTCGCTGTGAAGTCGATGACTGGCCTAGGCGAGAAGCTCGCTGGCGGACTCACTGGCGTTGGCATACTTCTTGCTGAACTGGTCGCGTTCTCAAAGTTCTTTGATTCAGCTGGAATTACCCCCGCGTCGGCAACGGGCATTCTCCTTCTATCTGTGGCGCTGAAGGTGCTTGAGTCCTCAGTGAAGAGCTTTGCCGACATGAAGTGGGACGAGCTAGAGCGAGGCCTTACTAGTGTGGGCGTACTGCTTCTCGCGGTAGCGGCATTCAGCGCATGGGCAAACACGGACACGTTGACTGTCTCGTCGGCCGTTAGTGTCCTGCTTCTGTCAGCTGCATTGAAGGTTCTTGAGACGTCTGTGAAAAGCTTCGCGAGCATGAAGTGGGACGAACTTGAGCAGGGACTCGCTGGCGTAGGACTCCTTCTCATCGAGCTGGCCGCCTTCTCCATGATGATGAGCGGATACTCGCTGAACGCAGGTGCGGTGGTGAGTATCATCGCGCTTACCGGGGTTGTCACGGTCTTGTCCGAGGTTGTCAAGAGTCTGAGCGGGCTCGGCATCACGGGCCTTGAGACAGGTATTGCAGGTCTTGCGATGTCGCTTGGCATCTTGGTTGTCGCCTTGGGCGGCCTAAGCGCCGGGTCGGCATCGATGATTGCTGGCGCAGCCGCGCTCACCGTGATGGCGATTGCGTTGCGTATATTTGTCCCTGTGCTTCAGACGCTGGCGAGCATTGGTGATATGGGCGTCCTCGTCAGCCTCGTTGGCCTTGCGGGAGCATTGACGATTCTCGCCGTTGCTGGCGCTACATTTGGTGGTCTGGCTCCGGTTCTGCTCACAGGTGCCGCGGCTCTGGCCGCGCTTGGAGCAGCTTGCGCCGTGGCGGGCATCGGCATCCTAGCCGTAGGCACTGGTCTGGCGGCGATGGGCGCTGGCATAGTTGCGTTCGGCGCAGCGATTGCGATGAATGCAGCCGGTATTGCCACTGCCCTCATGACATTAGGCGGGGCTGTTGGCGGGGCACTCGCGAAGGCGATAACGGAGTTCGTCACCGGCATATTTACCGGCCAAGTCGAAGTCGTGAAGGCGCTGGGCACCGCAATACACGCTATAGGCGACTTCATCGTTACTGAGATACCGTATATCATGGGTATCTGGGCGGTGTTCTTCACCAACCTCTTCAACATGATTGCTGGTCAAGCGCCTGCGCTGGCCAACTCCGTTGGACAATTGATATCCGGTTTCCTCGTCGCGCTCGTCGCGTGGATACCTCCTATCGTGAACACGCTTCTTGAGGGCCTCATCGTGATTACGGACGCTCTCGCGAATGGCATCCGAGACAACGGCCCCAGGATACTTGCCGCGGTCGGCAACATCATCAGTGCCATACTGGAACTCTTCCTCACGGCGCTCCAAAACCTTGTGAGTCTCATACCCGGCATCGGCCCGAAGATTGCCGGTGCGCTGGAGGGGGCAAAGGACGGCCTGCGTTCTACGCTCGCCCCAGAGTCACTCGAGGAGATCACCGAGGGCGCCATGGAAGGTGCCGCTAGCGGTGTGGAGAAGGGCGGCGAAAAGGTTCAGGAAGCCGCCAATGGTGTCGGCAACGAAGCGCGCGATTCCATAGCAGGGCCGCTCTCTGGCCTCAGCGGTGACGCGGACGGCTCCATGCTTGCCATGATTGCCACGCTTACTGGCTACAACGGCGACATGAGCAGCGCGGGAAATCTTCTCAACGGATCCTTCGTCGATAGCATTTCCAATCCGGAAGCGTTGGCTGGCACTGGTACCGGCATGGTTAATATGTTGTCCGGCGAGCTCAGCTCCGAAGAGGCGCTGGCCATGCTTAGTGGTTCGGGCAATACCGACATCGATGCTTGGATCGCTTCCTTCACAGACCCCACAAAGACGCAGGACGCCGGTGCGACTGCCGTCAACAATGTGGCAGCTGGCGCCGACAGTCAAAATGGCATTCTAGCAAGTTCGGGCAGCAGCGGAAGCGCCGCATACGACAGCGGGTTTGGCTCCGGCGGTACGCCCAACGAGGCCGCAGCGGCGAAGTCGGCCTCTTTGCAGCAGGCCCTTATGACCAATTTGGGGATTATGCAGGCTGCGGGAGAAGCGGCCAGTGGGGCATACGACGATACTGTTGCGAGCTCTGACGGCAGCGCAGGTAGCGTCATGGCGCAAACAGCCGCGAATGCTGCTGCCAGCGAGACGGGTGCGTATGAAACCGCCGCATCTAACGTGACTGGCGCGTTCACCTCGAAGGTTGAGGCTGCCGATACCGGTACGTCGGGGCGAAAGATAGCCAAGGCAGGCGCCTCCGCAGCTTCTTCGGAACGCTCCTCTTGGAGCTCGGCTGGTACGAACCTCAGTGATGGTCTGGCAAACGGTATCATCCAACCGGCAGTAATGTCGCGCGCTATGTCAGCGGCCCGCACGCTTGTAAACAACACGTTGGCCGCAGCGAAGGCCGCCATGAATTCAAACTCTCCATCTAAGGAGACGATGAAGTATGGCCGTTGGTTCACGGAAGGCTTTGCCATCGGCATCAATCAGCTTTCTGATTATGCGGCGCATTCTGGCGCAAAGCTTGCCCAGAAAACCGTCGACGCGCTTGCCGTATCGGCGGAATCTATAAGCAACTATACGAAGCTGGACTATGACATCGACCCAACCATCCGGCCGGTGCTCGACCTCACGGAAATTCAAAATGGCGTCTCCAAGGCGGGCACGCTCATCGGCGGGCTCGACAGCAAGGTGTCGCTAGGCCTTGGCGAGATGAGTTATGCGAGTGGAATCATCAACGGCATCGGTTCCACCACCACTGTGGAATCCGTTGTGAGTGCCCTCGAGGAGCAAAACGCCAGAAATATTGCGTCGTCCACACGGATGATGCTGGATGAGTTCGCTGGCTCACAAATCGACTATGAGTTGCTTGGCGCTGCTGTTGCGTCAGCACTCGTGGGTATGTCGGTCACGCTTGACGGACGAGCCCTCGTTGGTGAATTGGCGAACAGCGCAAGCAGGGCGTCGCGCATGTACGCCGGATAGCAAGGAGATACACATGGCTGTTACCGAAGGCACCTACATCATCGTCAACGCCAACGTACCGAAGGCCCTTGACGTAGCGGGGGCCTCCGACCGTTCTGGTGCCAACGTGCAGCTGTGGGACGTGATTACCGGTGGGGGAGACGCGCAGATGTGGACACTCGTCGCCGATGGCGAAGGGTTCCGCCTCTGCTGCTCCCTCACTGGCAATTGGCTTGACTTGGAGGGCGGCAGAGTCGCCAACTGCACGAATATTCGCCAGTGGTCTCAAAATGGAGCCGGCGCTCAGCTTTGGATCATCGAAGAGGATGGGAAGCAGGCCACGTATAAGGGCGATAGCTACGACACGGTCACCATCGCTACATCGCTCAACACCAATTACGTAGTCGATGCCGCTGGTGGTGGAACCGCCGTTGCGGCGAATGCGTTGCTTTTCCAGTCGGAGGGCACCAAATGGCAGCGTTGGATGCTCGTCCCCGTCGATTGTTTCACCGAGGATGGCGTGTACCGCATCGTGTCGGAGCTTGACAGCAACCTGTGCATTGACATCACGGCGGCATCGACGGCAAGCGGAGCCAAGGCCTGTTCGTGGACGAATAACGACCAGCCCAACCAGATGTTCCTCGCAAAGCGGCAGGGCGGCGGCCTATTCAAGTTCATAGCGCTCCATAGTGGAAAGGCGCTTGACGTTGACCATGGTGCCACCGAGGATGGGCGCAGCGTGCTGCAATGGCCCGTGGAACCAGGCAATAGCAACCAGCTGTGGCTTCCGACGCAGGCAGGTTCTATGACCATCGACGGCGTGAGTTTGCCAACGTACGAGATGCGCAACCAATCCGGAACGAACCGCTGCATCGACGTATCCGGCGCGTCGAAGACACCGGGCACGAGCCTCGTGGTG
>OCTX012286916.1_pt1 | contig 58773 bp, 42 predicted proteins | sample 1539691 | NCBI WGS metagenome assembly OCTX01 (sample SAMN02144231, study PRJEB22623) | gut metagenome | biome: sheep rumen | host: Ovis aries | place: New Zealand
TGCAGGTCGAGAAGGATCTGAAGGCCGTATTTTTCCGCCCAGTCGAACGCTTTATCCACGTACTCGACGCAGCCCACCATCGGCGGGCGGTCGCCGAACACGAAGTACGGAACCGGAAGGCGGATCAGGTTCAGGCCGAACTCCGCAGCCTGCCGAAAATCATCCTCCACGATATAGGTGTCGCGGTGCTGCTTTAAAAGCGCTTCGAGCTGCTCTTTGGGAACCTTGCGGGCGAGCCACGTCTCATCCTCCACACCGTAGGGCGTGAAAAGATCGGGCTTCATCCATTTTTCCAGTACCAGCCAGTTGCCGAAATTTGTTCCTCTGATCTTATCCATATCTGCTCCTTTAAAAAATGATCACCCTCCCGCCCCGAAGGTGGGAGGGCAAAGAGATGTCTCAGCCTGCCAGCGCATCCGCCGGGATCGTGAAATCAGCGGTGAGCTGATCGCTGACGCCCGACACATAGTGGAACTTCAGAGGATCTCCCTCTGCGGTCACCTCGACGCCGTTGGCATTTTTGACAGTCAGCACGTCGTCCTCATAGGTGTAGGTGCCGGTTTCATGAAACTACCAATATTGAATATTTATTATACGACGAAAGGCGCCCCTTCCGCAAGAGTTCCTTCACATAAGCCCGCCGCATAAAAAAGACGGCAGAGCTAAAAGCCCTGCCGCCGCAAGTATCTCTCTTTTTGATCAGTTCTTTCCGAACACCGACATCAGAACCTCGAGGATGCCCCTCCCGTTCTTCTCGACCGGCATCCCGTCATGGTCGACGCGTCCCGTCTCCATCAGTTCGGGCATTCTGATCACCGTATCCGTGCTGCTGTAGAACATATAAGAATCATTAAAAGTCTTCATAACCGCGCCTCCTTCTCGTTAAGCTGAAACAACTTCCGTTGTTTTTATTTTCTTCCCTTGTCTTTACAACTATATAGTAGCACAAAAACAACGAGGTTCAATGCACTGCCCGCACAATCCTGAAACATTTTGTTGTGCTTACAGCACAATCTGTGTTACTATGGAAATGTAATTCAGGACAGCTCACCGATCGCTCAGGGAGGATTGAAAAGATGGGTTTTACGATCGAAGATACGCTCACGGTTTCCCGGAATCTCTACCGCATGGAGCTGCTCGCCGGCAGGGCCGGCTGGTCAAACTCGATCAAATGGATCCTCATGGTCGAGGATTTCACGATCCTGATGCATTTTACGGGCAAGGAGATGGCCGTGACCACCGGCCTCGGCTTCGAGGACGAAGCCTCCCTGCTGCGTCTGGCCGAGACGCTCTCCGAGAAAAATGCCTCCGCCCTGGTGATCAACACCGGCTTCTATGTAAAGGAAGTTCCCGAGTCCGTGATCAGAAAATGCGACGAGCTCTCCCTGCCTCTCCTCACGGTCCCCTGGGAGGTCTCGCTCTCGGATATGATCAAGGACCTGACGATCCGCGTCTACACCGAGGACATGGCGGACGAGCAGATCTCCGCCGCCCTGATCCGCGCGATCCGCAACCCCCACGACGAGGCGGACTACCGCGAGGACCTCATGCCCTACTTTGACGTGGACGGCGACTTCCAGGTGATCATCATCTCCCCGGCCGGGCTCGACACGATGGACACCGTCGAGCGGCGGCGCCTGAGCTACCGCCTGCAGCTCTACCTCGAGGATATCACGCACAACGGCAACTTCTTCTACTACGATTCGCATTTCGTCCTGGTCGTCAACGATGTGGCCGGGGAGGACACCGACCTGATCATCGGAGGCTTTTTAAGCCGGACCGCCCGGCGGATGCCTGACCGGACGATCTATGTGGGGATCGGCAGCCGCGTAAAGGACATTTCCCGCCTGCACATCAGCTTCAAGCGCGCGCTCGCGGCGGAGCGCTACAACATGCGGCACAAGGGGGAGTCCGCCCACTTCGACAAAATGGGCATAAACCGCCTCTTCTACTCCGTCGGCGACACCGCGCTCCTGCGCGAGCTGAGCGAGGACGTTCTTAAGCCGCTCATCGAATACGACGAGAAGAATCCGGGCAGCGACTATGTAAACGTGCTGCGGGTCTATCTTGAGTCGAACGGCAGCGTCCAGACCGCCGCCGACCGTCTCTTCACCCACCGGAACACCGTCATCTACCGCATGAACCGGATCCGTGGGCTCCTTGACTGCGATCTCTCCCTGCCGGAGGACCGCACCCGCTGCCTCATCGCCTGCCTGATCCGCGAAGAGCTCTACCGGACGCGGTAAATACTGTGTGAGATAAAAAGCCGCCAGGAATTTCCCGGCGGCTCTTTTCATTGCCGCATTGTCAGCTCAGATATACCTTCTCCATCATAACATAGTTGCGAAGGAACGTGACCATCATCGCGCGGCTGCAGGTCACCTTCGGCTGGAAGGTACCCTGGCCGTAACCGCTCGTGATCCCGTGCTCGACCGCCCAGGCTATCGCCTTCGCGTACCAGTCGCCTGCCTTGACGTCAGTGAAGGAGTCTGCATATTCAGCCTCCACGTTCTGGCTGTCGATGTACTGCGCATAGTGCATAAGGAACGTCACGATCATTGCCCGGTTGACAGGCACATCCGGCTGGAAGGTGCCTGTGCCGTAACCGCTCGTGATCTTGTTCTCAACCGCCCAGGCCACTGCCCTGTAGTAGTAATCGTCTTCCGCGACATCGCTGAATTCAGGGAACGTCTGCGGATCGGGCCTGCCCGCCAGCTTGTAGAGGAAGGTTACCGCCTCGGCGCGCGTGCAGAGCGCGTTCGGCTGGAAGAGCGGTTCTCCCGCCTCGTTCGTGCCGCGGCCGGTCGTGACGCCCGTCTCTGCTGCCCAGTAAACAGAGTTGTAGAACCAGAGGTCCGGATCCGCGACATCCGCAAAGCGAAGCGGTTCCTCCGGAATCTCAATCTCCTTCGAAGCCATGCCCTCCTCGCCGGTGTGGAGGTCCGCCATGATGGCGGCCGGGTCGAGGTTTGCATTTTCAAGGGCGGTCTTCGCCGCATCCGACTGCTTGAGGTATGTGCCGAGGCAGAGCCTGCCGTCCTCAAGACGGGTCACCGCTTCCGCGCCCTGGGCGACATCCACGAACCAGGAATCGTCGACCGTGAGGCCGTCGCTGTTCTTCGTCACACCGCCTGTGCGGAGGAAGCTGTCCTTATTGTAGACCTTCGTAAGATCCTGGGTCCCCAGCAGCTTCATCTGGTCGTCCGTGCCGCCGTCGTTGCAGTAGGAGACCAGGCCGCTCGCCGAGAAATCAGTGTTCTTGGCGTTATTCGTGTAGAAGGCCGTGTTGTAGGAGCCGTTGTTGAAGCTCGTGCAGCGGATAACGTTGATGTCCGGGCAGCTGTTGCAGTCGATACCCTTGGCCTTGTTTAAGAACGCGACCGAGTTGATGATCGTGTGCTTGCCGGAGAGGCTCTCGCCGCCCATCTTGAAGCCGTTGCCGTTGCCCATCGACTGGCCGTCGGCCGTGAGGCCGTTGCCGTAGGCGATGGAGTTCCTGATGGTGACCATACCGATCGTGCCGGTCTCGACCTTCGCGAAGAGGTCCCAGCCGTCGTCGGCGTTGTTGTAAGCAAGGCAGCCGTCGAATACGATGTTTTCGCCGCAGGTCAGCTTGGCTGCGAAGCCGTCCGCGTCCTCAAAGCCCGCATCCGCATTCGCGTAGGACGTGCAGTTGAGGATCAGGTCATCGTGCGGCCACAGTTCTCTGGTGTCCGAGGACAGGTAGCGGCTGACCTGGATGCCGGTATTGCCGTTTCTGTAAGCGTGGATGTCGTCAAATGTCGAGTAAGCGCCGGACACCTGCAGGCCCTTGACGCCGTTCCTGGTGTTGGTGACGTCGAAGCCCTGGCAGTACCAGTAGTCGCCGGCGAAAATGAAGCCGGAACCGACTCCGCCGAAGTCGAAGACCGGGCGCTCGTCCATATCCGGATCCGCGCACATCGTTATCATCTTGTCAGCCGTGCCGCTGATCCCGCGCTGGACCGTGATCCCGCCGGAAATGTTGTAGGTGCCGCCGGCACAGACGATCGTCTGGCCCGCGCGGACGACGCTGACCGCCGTCAGGATATCAAGCGGGGATGCCTTCGTGCCCTGGCCCGCCGCGGTTCCGTCCGGAGCGACATAGAGCAGGCCGCCCTCCTCGCCTCGCGTCTCAAACGTGACCGTGTGGCTGATCTCGACAGGCTCGTAGGAGGAGAGCGCCGAGTCCTCGCCGGCCGGCTTGAATTCCGGATCGGGCGTCATCGTGAGGACGAAGCGGTTGCTGCCCGGATTAAGGCCGAGCGTAAAGATGAAGTTTTCATTGGCCGTGATCGCAAGATCGCTGCCGATGGTCTCGCCGTCGCCGTTTTTCACAGAGAGCGTGCCGTTCGCGTTCGCGTTGAAGACGAGATCGTATTCCGCCTTGTTGGCCACAGTCGCGGACACGACCTTGTAGTTCGGGGAGACGTACGTGACCGGCTTCTCTTCCGCCGGAGCGTCATCCGCCGGATCGATGAGGGTCAGGGAAATGTCGCTGTACGTCGCCTTGAAGGTTCTCGAAGCGAAGAAGCCCGCGTAGACAAACTCAGTGTCGATCTTCTGGAGGGCTTCCGGATCGTAATACTTGTTGGTCGTGACATTGCCGGCTGCGTCCTCATAGCTCACGAAGTAGCCGGTGTTGTTCTTCCGGATCGTCAGTTTGACGTCCGTCAGGACTGTATCGAGAGTGCCCGGAACCGCTGCCTTCGCGTTGCCGAGCACATTGTAGGTGCCCGCCGGCTGGCCGGCTGCAGAGGTCTCAAGCGGCCTCATGGTCGACTTGAAATAGGTCTGGACCGCCGCCGTATTGCCCTCGCCCTCGAACTCGGAGAGATTTTCAGCGGTGACGCCGGTCTTCTCCTGGGTCCCGAGGCCGTTCTTCATCGAGATCTTCTTCGCCGTCGCATCGTCGGTGATATTGCCGTCCGCATCCACGAGATACTCGACCTTGGTGCCGATCGCCATGTAGACGTTGTTCCAGAACGCGCGGTTCTCGCCGTCCCTGCCGACACGGTCCGCCGCCATTAGGCCGAAGCCCTCCTGGCCATTCGTGTAGGTCCATTCGTCAATGTGCGCTGTCGCGGAGAGCGTGAAGTTCTTGTCCGCCGGGATCTTCGCGTAGTAGAAGGAGAGGCCGTCGGTCGAATTCGGAACGATCTTGCCACTGTTCGAGAGGTTGTAGACCGTCACGGAGCCGTCGTCATTCTTCGTGTAGCCGCTCTTTGCGCGGTTGGTCGTCGCATTGGAGCCGAAGTTTGCGTATGCCCACTCCTGCTCGGCCTCCGCGGTCACTTCCGCCGTGATTGTCGTCTCGGCTGACCGCTCGTCTCCGCGAACGGCGATGACGCCGAGGACGACCTCCGAGCCAGCCTCAAGACCTTCGACCAGATAGGAGAACTCGTCCGCCGCCGGATCATCCGGCGTGTAAACCGCCTTCTCCTCGCCGCCGACTGTGATCACATAGTTCTCAGCCTCCGGCACCGGGAAGAAGTTCAGCGCAACAGTGCCGGCGCCCTTGTTGACCGCGTTCTTGATCTGCGGGGCTGCCAGGGGAAGCGTGAAGGCAACCGGCTCGGACATCGCGCTGACCTTGTCCTCCTCGTCCGCCCTCTTTGCGGTAAGGTTAAATGTATAACTGCCGGAAGCCGATGGCGTAAATGTCACCGTGCCTCCCTCGCCTTCCGCGCCGATCTGCTTCTCATCGATCTTGCTGCCTTCGGCGTCGTACATCGCGACGACGACCTGGTCCGCACCGTCATAGCCGATCAGCATCATGTAGGAGACGAGGATATTCCCGCCGTCCTGCGCCGTCGCGACAAAGGCCGGTTCCGCGACCGAAGTCCAGTCCGCACGGGGCGGGCGGGTGCCGCCGGTGGTCTCGGTGACCTCAATCGTGTAAACGCGGGCGCCGCGTCCCCTGTCCGCATCCGGCGGGGAGACGATCCGGTAGGTGCCGGCCTCAAGGCCGCTGTAGGTGAGGGTCGTTCTGCCGGTCCCGCTGAGGACCGTGACGCCCTCGGCGTTCGCGAGCGCGTTCCCACCCTCGTCCCAGAGGGCGATCGCGGACTCGTTGGAGCCGCCGGTCGAGCTCGCTGCGAAAACGACGTCCGCCGTCCCGGTAATTGTGAAGGTGAAGCCGCTCGCGGCCGCCTTGCCGACCTCGACCGAGGTCACGCCCTTGTCGGCAGACCAGCGCTTCGTCACCGCGCCGAAGGTCTTGATGAAGCCGTCATACACTGTCCCTTCATCGATGGCTTCCTTGTCCGCGTCGGCGGTCAGAGCGGCGCAGTCAAAGCTGTAGGTGTTCGTCACCGCCTCGAGAGCATCCACGGTGACCGAGTAGATGCGGAAGCCGCGTCCTCTGTCCGGGTCTTCCGGGGAGACGATCCGGTATTTTCCGGCCGGGAGCTCCTTGTAGGTTATTTCCGTCTTGCCGGTCCCGCTGAGGACCGTGACGGCCTCTCCCTCGTTCGCGACCGCATTCCCCTCCTCATCCCAGAGAGCATAGGCCGACTCGTTCGATCCGCCGGTCGAGCTGGCGACGACCGTGACGTCCGCCGAGGTGCCGGAGACCGTGAAGGTGAGGCAGCTTGAAGCCGCCTTGCCGACCTCGACCGAGGTCACGCCCTTGTCCGCGCTCCAGCGCATCGTCAGGGTGCCTTCGGTCTTGAAATAATCCGCGTAGACAGTCCCTTCCGGGATCGCTTCCTTGTCCGCCGTCGCCGTGAGTTCGGTCACATCGAACTTGTAGACGGTTCCCCCGGCCGCGTAGACGACCGCCGGCAGCGCCGCGATCGATGAGGCGGTCAGGAGAATGACGGACAGGAGCATTGCGATGCATTTCCTGAAAGTCCTCATGAGATACCTCCTTTTAAATAGATTTTACATGGTACTACTCTTTATCATACCACGAAACGGTCCTGTTTTTAACAGATAATTTGTCCGAAATGCCACTTTTTTACATTTTTCTTGCATCTGTCTCTCCTAAAGACGCAAAAAACGTGGTATATTTAAAAGGATTTCTATTACAGTTCAAGGAGGTTCGGATAATTATGAAAAATGACCGCTGGGTATTTCACAAGGATATAGTTCCCGAAGACCAGGGAAACGGCGTCGTCCGCCGCGTACTCGCCTACTCCGACGACGTGATGGTTGTTGAAAATGTGTTTGAGAAGGGTGCGGTCGGTGCGCTCCACAGCCACCCCCACACGCAGATCACCTACGTGAAGAGCGGAAAGTTCGCGTTCACGATCGGGGACGAGCAGCACGTCGTGACCGAGGGCGACACGCTTCTCAAAACCGACGGGGTGATCCACGGCTGCACCTGCCTGGAGGCCGGGGTCCTCCTCGATATCTTCAGCCCGTACCGCCAGGATTTTGTCAAAGACTGAGCGTATATTGGGGACGGTTCCTGTGGGACGGTTCTTAAAAAACCGCTTCTCAAAAAGAAGCGGTTTTTTAAGAACCGTCCCTGGGAACCGTCCCTGAACAAAAAAAGAGCCGCGGACCCCCGCGGCTCTTTCCCTGCCGTCACACCGGCCTTACCGTGAAGGTCAGCGTGAGCGGTTTTTCATTGTCAATCATAAACTCCGGATGCGTGAGCGCGCCCCAGGTGTCGTCCCCGCCGACACCCATCTGCTTAAGGCCGACGCGCACATACGTGTAAAGCGCCGGCGGCAGCTCGTTCGGGTGCCGGGCGCAGTCGATCTCATGCGGCGAATTCGGCAGCACCGAGACCGAGAGATCCCTGCCCTCAAAGATGAGTCCGTGGCCGTTCTCATCGGTCACCTCCATCCGGCGGACACCCGTGTGGTTTCCGCTCTCCTGCGGGACCAGGTAGGGGGCTGCATTTTCCTTGACAGACCTCTCGTAGACGCCCAGCTTCGCGTGATCGCGGTCCGCATAGGTCTCCTCCGGGCCGAGCCCGTACCAGCGCATCCGGTCAAGATCCGCATCGAGCGTAAAGAGCACCGAGAACTCCGGCAGCTCACCGACGTCCGCGGACGCCTCCATACTGAGCGTCACGTCCGCGCTGCCGTCCGAATGCACGTAGTAGGAAAGCGTGCAGGTTTTCGCCGGCCGCACCGGGAGCTCCAGAAGATAGCTCACGAACACGCCGTCCTCACGCTCCTCCACCGTGTAATCATGGCCGGCGCGCCCGTGCTCGAACTTCGCCGTCGCGTACATGGAAGCAAGCTTCCACTGCCCGGCGCGGAAAGGCAGGAGGTTGGCGCGGTCATTTTCCGTCATTGCCCGCCAGAAATTCGGCTGCGGCTGTACTTTGATGAGTTCGCGGCCCGCAAACCGCAGCGATACAAGGCCTCCGAACAGATTCGAGAACAGGTAATCGTACCCCTCTCCACGAATGCCGGTGTTGCACCAGCCGCGGGTGACCTTAAACGGCCTCCTTTCGCGCGCTGCCGGCACATAGGTGCCGAGGACCAGCTGCCCGAACGCGACCTCGTGGCCGGCCGGAGCCCAGCTCGTCTCCTCGCGGAGAACCAGCGAGACCGTCACCGTGTACTCGCCTTCCGCCTTCGGGATCTTCACCGAAATCGGGAAAATGCCCTCCGAGCGCGGCGGCACCGCAAACCGCATCGTGAACGAGGAAATGCGCTCGCCTTCCCTCTCCAGCAGTACTCTTGCGGCAAATGCTTCCGTCCCCGTAAAGAGCATCCGGTTTTTGAGGCGGACCGTCAGTTTTCCGGAGAGATCCCCTTCAACGTCGATCTTCACCGGCGCGTAGCAGTATTTCACCTCCTGCATCTTCGGCGAAGGCTTCCGGTCCACGCCGCAGGCGATCCCGTTGCCGGAGAAGCTCCCGTCGTTCGGGCGGTCGTCGAAGTCGCCGCCGTAGCCGAGGTATTCATTTCCGAAACGGTCCTTCGTGAGGAGCGCCTGGTCGATGTAATCCCAGATGAATCCGCCCTGGTAGAGCGGCTCTTCCTCGGTGTAGTCCGTATATTTCACGAGCGCACCCGTCGAATTGCCCATCGCGTGCGCATACTCGCAACAGATGTAAGGCTTCGTCCGGTTCTCCTTCAAAAATGCACGGATCTCGCTGACCGGCGTGTACATCGTCGTGAAGACGTCCGTCGCCTCCGGGTAGCGCCTGTCGTCGTGGCAGCAGCCCTCATAGTGGACGAGGCGGCCCTGATCCCAGCTCCGCAGGGCATCGTGCATGAGCTTGAAGTTATACCCGCTCATGGATTCGTTTCCGAGCGACCACATGAGGATCGACGGGTGGTTCTTGTCGCGCTCGTACATCGAGCGGGCCCGGTCGAGCACCATCTCCCGGTACTCCGGCCGGTCTCCCGGGATCGTCTCCGAGAGCGGATTATAGCCGCGCATGATCGAATCCCACATTCCGTGGGTCTCGAGGTTCACCTCGTCGATCACATAGAACCCGTAAAAGTCCGCGAGGCGGTAAAGCTCGGTGCGGTTCGGGTAGTGGCAGGTCCTGATCGCGTTGATATTGTTCCGCTTCATCGTGACCAGGTCCTTTACGATGTCCTCCACCTTAATGCAGCGCCCGGTCTTCTGGGAAAACTCGTGCCGGTTCACCCCGTTGAAGACGATCCGCTGCCCGTTGAGGCACATCAGTCCGTCTCTCAGCTCGAAGCGGCGGAAGCCGACTTTCTCGGAAATGAACTCCATGAACGCCCCCGCCGAATCCCTGACCTCGATCGTGAGGTCATAGAGTTTCGGGTTCTCGGCACTCCATTTTTCCGGTGCCGCAACCGGAAATGTGACGAAAACCGTCTCCCTGAGCGGTGCGTCCGCGGAGGCGACGACCTTCTCCCCGTCCTTGAGCTCAACCCGGATGCTGCCCTCGCCCGTGCCTTTGAGCGCGAGATCCACGAGCGCATCCCGGTAATCATCGTCGAGGAGCGTCTCAACCTTCAGGTCGCGCACGTGCACGGCCGGGACGGTCAGAAGCTCGACGTCCCTGAAGATCCCGGAGAACCGGAAGAAATCCTGGTCCTCGCACCAGGAGCCCGCCGTAAAGCGGAAGACCTGGACGGCGAGGCGGTTTTCATTCTCATAATCGATGAACGGCGTCAGGTCGAACTCGGACGGCGTAAAGCTGTCCTCCGCGTAGCCGACGTACTGCCCGTTCAGCCAGAGCGCAAACCCGCTCTCGACGCCCTTGAAGGAAATGAAAACCTGCCCGCCGAGCATCTTCTCCGGCACGCGGAAGAAATGCACGTAACTCGCGGTCGGATTGTACTCCGTCGGAATCTGGCCCGGGCGGATCAGCTCGTGCCCGTCCCAGGGATACTGGGTGTTCACATAGGCCGGCGTTCCCCAGCCCTGCAGTTCGAGATGGCCCGGCACGCGGACGTCCGCCCACCCGGTCACATCGTAATCCGTCCGGTAGAAGTCCTTCGGCGCCTGCGCGATGTTCGGCGCCCAGGCAAGCTTCCACACCCCGTTCATCAGTGTTTTGAACCCGGAGGCGCCGCTCTCCGCCTCCTCCCGCGATCTGTAGTACTCATGGTCGGAGTGGGCGGGGAGGCGATTTTCCATGAAAATCTCCGGATTCGGAATGATCTCATATCTGAATTCTGCCATAATTACTCACTTTTCCCCCATAATAAGAGCGGGCAGGCGCAAAGCCGTCCGCTCTCAGAGTTGAATCAAGCTGTTATTACTTTACCGCACCCGTAATGCCTTCGGTGAACTGCTTCTGCAGGACGAAGAAGACGATCATCGTCGGGACCGAGCAGAACAGAACGCCCAGCATGAGGACGCCGTAGTCGATCGTGTAGCCCGAAGACAGGTTGGCGATCAGCATCGGCATGGTCTGCGCGCGGTTGTCCGTCATGACGACCTTCGGCCAGAGATAAGAGTTCCAGGCGTTCATAAACGTGATGACGCCGGCTGCCGCGTAGGTGGCCTTCATGACCGGCATGTACATCTGGAAATAGATCTGTATCTCAGAGAGACCGTCGATACGGGCTGCCTCCATGATGTCGACCGGGAAGTTTCTGGAATTCTGGCGGAACATCATGATGAGGAACGGCGTCGATATCGCCGGGAGCATGAAGCCCCAGACCGTGTTCAGCAGCTTCATGGAGGACATCATCTTGAACAGCGGGATCATCGTCGCAACGCCCGGGATCATCATCGCGAGCAGCAGGAAGGAGAACAGGAGGTCCTTCTTCTTGTCATGGTAAAGCTCGAAGCCGAAGCCGGCCAGCGAGCAGACGAAGATCGCGACGATCGTCTGGACGCCCGCGTATAAGAACGAGTTACGGAGGGCTCTCCAGACATCCTGGAGCTCGAGCAGGCGCTTCATGTTCTCCATGAGGTAGCCGCCGAAAACAATCTTGCCGCGCGCCACGTCAACGCTCTGGTTGGTCGCCGCAGAGACCATCCAGTAGAGCGGGAACACGGAGATAAAGGACACGATGACAAGGAAAATATAGGAAGGAATCAGCCTTCTCTGGATCATGGATCTGTTCTTATAGGTTTTCTCAGTCACGTGTATCACCTACTTTCAGGTTGATGAAGGCGAGGATGCCGACCAGGATAAAGACGAAGAACGACATGGCGGACGCATAGCCGAAGTTCGCGACGCCGGTTCCGAAGGAACTGTTGTAAATGTAGTGCGACATCGTGATCGTCGAGTTCGCCGGGCCGCCGGCGGTCAGGTTGACCGACTCGTCGAAGAGCTGCAGCGTACCGTTGATGGACATGATGAAGGTCATGATGATCGTCGGGCGGAGCAGCGGGACGGTGATGTGCCAGAAAGTCTTCCAGCCGTTGGCGCCGTCGATCTTGGCGGCTTCATAGACTGAATACTCGATGCCCTGCAGGCCTGCCAGATAGAAGACCATGTTGTATCCTGTCCAGCGCCAGATCAGGGCGATGATGATAACCGCCTTGGCCGTTGAGGGCGTGCCGAGGAAGTTGATGTTTTCGCTTGTAATGTGCAGTGTCTGCAGGATCGTATTGATCAGGCCCTGGGTCGCGAAGAGCGACTTGAAGATCAGGGAGTAGGAGACCAGAGAGGTCGCGCACGGCAGGAAAACCATCGTGCGGAACAGGCCCCGGAACCGGATGTCCTTGTTGTTCAGGATCTGCGCGAGCAGGATCGCGAGGATCAGCATGATCGGAACCTCGACGATCAGGTAAAGGAAAGTATTGGCGACGGACGTCTTGAACAGCTTGTCCGCAAACATACGTGTATAGTTGTAGAAAATAGGCTCTGCCCATTTCATGTTGGCTGAAGACCCGGTTTTGAAGGACGTGATAAACGCCTGCACGATCGGGTAAAAGCTCATGACAAGGATAAGGATAGTCGCAGGGAGAAGGAAGAGCCAGCCCGCTCTCTGCTGCTTGGCGGTGACGCTTTTCGCCTTTTTCACAATCTTGCCCCTTTCTTGAAAAAGAAAGCGGGGAATCGGCCGACCGACGCCCCGCTTCCTGTTACTCTGATTCAGCAGTTAAGTATAGTGTCGCAAATCAGGATCAAAGACCCATCTCGAATCTGAGCTGATCTTCCGCGGTCTGGAGCTCCGCATCCGGATCAGAGCCGTTCACCGCATTGATGATGGCTGCGCCGATGTAGTTGCGGCATGCATAGTGGTAATCATTCTGCTCAACGACCGGAACATTGCCGCCCATCTCAACGATGTCGGTGTAGATCGGCTGATCATTGAAGAACGCAACGCCCTTCTGGTAAACGTCAGACTGGCCTGCGGAGATGCAGCAGGTGATGACGCCGCCGTCAGTAAGAGCTGCATCGTAGGTAGCGGTGGAGCCGCCGAATGTCTTCGCAAGGAAATCCTTCGCGAGGTCAACCTTCTTGCAGTTGCCGGTGATGTAGAGAGCGGAACCGCCGTTGGCCGCATAGCCGCCGCCGCCGTTGATGGTCGGGATGTTGGTGATCTCCCACTTTCCGGAGTTCTCAGCAACCTGCTGGATGGTCGGGATGATCCAGTTGCCGTTCATAACGCCCGCGACCATGTCGCCCTGGATCGTGTTGTTGGTGTAGTCCGTCCAGTCGTTGGCAAGATACAGAACATTGTTCTGAGCCATCTCGATGATGAGCTTGTAGATCTGGACAAAAGTCTCGTTCTCGGTGATGTACGGCTCGCCGTCCTTGAACTGGGAGACGCCTTCAGCCTGCAGCATCATGTACGGAAGGTCATTGCCGGAACCGTCCATGGAGAGCAGATACTTGCCGGTCTTCTCATAGACAGCCTTGCCGACTTCGATGAACTTCTCCCATGTGCAGTCGGTCATGTCGTCGATCGTGTAGCCGGCCTGCTCAAGGATATCAACACGATAAGCGAAGATCGCGGTGCCGTTGTCGACCGGGAAGCCGTAGTGCTTGCCGTCGATCAGGCCGTAGGAAAGCTTCTCCTCGCCGAAATCGGACCAGTCGACATCAGCGTCGTTGACGTCGATGAAAGCATCCGGATAATCCGCAACGTATCTCTGGATGTAGTGATCCTGGAAAAGGACGATGTCCGGAAGCTGGCTGTAATCGCCCGAGGAGCCTGCCAGTGTGATGGCGTTCTCAACGTCCGAAGAACCGGACTGCTCTTGGATCTCAAGCTTGAAATCCGGGTTGACGTTTGCCTTGTAGTCAGCCTCTGCAGCCCTAAGAGCCGGGATGTTGAAGTTTGCGTCCCAGGCGGCGACCGTCAGGGTGTTCGCATCGTCGGATGTGGCCGGAGCGGTGCTCTCAGCCGGTGCAGTGCTCTCAGCCGTAGCGGTGCTCTCGGCCGGCTTTGTGGACTCGGTGGTCGTGCCGCCGGTGGAAGCGGTGGAACCGCCGCCGCAGCCTGCCAGCATCGTGAGGGCCAGCGTGCCGGCCATTAACATGGATAAAGCTTTCTTCTTCATAGTATTCCTCCTTCTTTTTGAGAGAATTTGCAAAATGAAAAGACGACATTTTGCCGTTTTATTCATTTTTCGCACTCCTCTTTTTATTTTCTTGGTTATTATAACGTAAAATGAGTGGCAATGCCACTCATTTTCAATCCTATAATGTGCATTTTCGATCATTCACTCCGTAGAAAAATGCTCACCCTTCAAAAGCGCCATTTCCGGCGAATCCTTCTCGCTTCCGGGAGCCTCCCAGCCCTTCCTGATACTGACATTGTAGAGAGACATATCCACGCTTTCATTCTTATGGGCCTTCTTCCAGACCGAAGGCGTCTCGCCGGTCACCTTGCGGAAATTCCGGTTGAAGGTAGACGGCGTATCGTAGCCGACGCTGAAACAGATCTCTTTCACGGACTGTTCGGTGCCCGAGAGCAGGCTGCAGGCCTTCTCGACGCGGACGATGTTCACATAGTCCATCGGGGACATCCCGACACTCTCCTCGAACAGCCTCCTGAAATGGCTCTCCGACAGCCCGCAGACCTCCGCCAGCTGCTCCGCCCGGATCTCTTCCGCGTAGCGGTCATGCACGTAGGCGATCGCGCTCTTTATGTACCGGCTGACCTTGTCATTCCGGATCGCGATCTGTCTTTCCTCGTCAAGCCGCAGCAGTTCGATGACCAGCGCATAGAGGTAAGCCTGGATGCTCGACTTGTAGAGTCTCTCCTTCATCCGGCTCTCGCGGATCAGGTTCAGGATGATATTGGCCATGACCGGGTGATTCTTCCGGCTTTTCATCGTGCCCCGCCGGCTGATGACGGAGATGATCTCCTCCTTCCGGAGCTCGTCGAACAGGTTTCCTTCCCGGATAAAGCTTTCGAGGTCGATGAAGAGCCATTCCCATTTGCAGATGTTCCCCGGCGTGCTGATCGTCGTGTGGGGGATGTTGGCCGGCACAAAGGTATAGCAGTTGTTCTTATAATAATAGCTCCGCCCGTCGATGACCGCCTCACCCCTGCCGTAATAGCAGTAGCCGATCTCGTAGATATTATGAAAATGCAGCTGCCGCCCCATCCCCTTCGCATACTCCTGCTCCCAGCCCTTTCCGAGCTTGGCGACCAGGTATTCCCCTTTCGGGATGCTGTAGTAGCGGAGTTCGATCTTCTCCTCCTGCATAGGCCCATCCTTTCCTCACGGCCGAAAATGAAAAACCCCTGCCACAAAGCGTGACAGGGGTTCATTTTTCAAATTACTTCGTCGATCAGTCGATAACGGTAGCGACACGGCCCGAACCGACAGTACGGCCGCCTTCACGGATAGCGAAGGTAAGACCCTGCTCCATAGCGATCGGGTGGATCAGCTCGATGGTCATCTCGACGTTGTCGCCCGGCATGCACATCTCGGTGCCTTCCGGCAGGGAGATAACGCCAGTGACGTCAGTCGTTCTGAAATAGAACTGCGGACGATAGTTGTTGAAGAACGGGGTATGACGGCCGCCTTCATCTTTGGTCAGAACGTACACCTGAGCGGTGAACTTTCTGTGGCAGTGAACCGTGCCCGGCTTGGCAACAACCTGGCCGCGCTCGATGCCGGTACGCTCGATACCACGAAGGAGGACACCGATGTTATCGCCGGCCTCAGCGTAGTCAAGGAGCTTGTGGAACATCTCGATACCGGTAGCGACGGAGGTTCTCTTGTCCTCGCGGACGCCAAGGATCTCGACCGGGTCATTCAGCTTCAGAGTACCACGCTCAACACGGCCGGTAGCAACAGTACCACGACCGGAGATCGTGAAGACATCCTCGACCGGCATCAGGAACGGCTTATCCGTGTCACGAACCGGATCCGGGATCCACTCGTCAACAGCATCCATGAGCTCCATGATTTTGTCAGCCCACGGAGTCGTGCTGGTGGTGTCCTCAAGAGCCTTCAGAGCGGAGCCGCGGATGATCGGTGTGTCATCGCCCGGGAACTCATACTCGTTCAGAAGGTCACGGATCTCCATGTCGACGAGGTCAAGAAGCTCCTCATCATCAACCATGTCAACCTTGTTCATGAAAACAACGATCGACGGAACACCAACCTGGCGGGCAAGAAGGATGTGCTCCTTCGTCTGAGCCATAACACCGTCGGTGGAAGCAACAACGAGGATCGCGCCGTCCATCTGAGCAGCGCCGGTGATCATGTTCTTGACATAGTCAGCATGGCCCGGGCAGTCAACGTGAGCATAGTGTCTCTTCTCGGTCTCATACTCAACGTGAGCGGTCTGGATGGTGATGCCGCGCTCTCTCTCTTCCGGAGCCTTGTCGATGTTGGCGAAATCGACGAACTGGTTGCCTGCGCACGGTACTCTGTGAGCCAGGGTCTGTGTGATTGCAGCGGTAAGAGTGGTCTTGCCGTGGTCGACGTGGCCGATGGTACCAATGTTAACATGCGGTTTGGTTCTCTCAAACTTCTGCTTTGCCATTTGAAAAATTCCTCCTTAATGACGCGCCTTAAGCGCACACTGTGTTCATTAGAATGCTAAACATGAATATATCAGAAAACTGTGTTCTTTGCAAGTGGTATTTTTACCACTTGCAAAGGATTGCCTTTCGGATGCCTCAATCCTTCACGTTGAGGATCTTGGCTGCTACGTTCTTCGGAACCGGCTCGTATCTCTCGAAGAACATCGAGTAGTTGCCGCGGCCCTGAGTCCTGGAACGCAGGTCCGTCGCATAGCCGAACATCGAGGACAGCGGGACGTAACCCGTGACCTGTTTGCCGTTGCCGACATCTTCCATACCCTCGATGCGTCCGCGGCGGGAGTTGATATCGCCGATGACGTCGCCCATGTACTCTTCCGGCATCGTGACCTCGACCTTCATGATCGGCTCGAGGAGGATCGGATCGGCCTTCTTCATGGCTTCCTTGAAGCACATGGAGCCGGCGACATGGAAGGCCATTTCCGAGGAGTCAACTTCGTGGTAGGAACCGTCGTAGCAGTTCGCGCTGATGCCGACGACCGGGAATCCGCCAAGCGTGCCGGCCTTCATCGCGTCCTGGATACCGGCATCGACTGCCGGGATGTATTCCTTCGGGATCGCGCCGCCGACGACCGTGCTCTCGAAATGATAGAGGTTCTCGCCGTTCGGATCCATCGGAGTGAAGATGCACTTGCAGTGACCGTACTGGCCGTGGCCGCCGGACTGCTTCGCGTACTTGTACTCCTGCTGGACTTCCTTGCCGAAGGTCTCCTTGTAGGAAACCTGCGGTGCGCCGACGTTCGCCTCGACGTGGAACTCACGGAGAAGTCTGTCGACGATGATCTCCAGATGCAGCTCACCCATGCCGGCGATGATGGTCTGGCCGGTCTCCGGGTTCGTGTGCTGCTTGAAGGTCGGATCTTCCTCAGCCAGCTTTGCGAGCGCTGCGCCGAGCTTGTCCTGGCCGGCCTTGGTCTTGGGCTCGATCGCCAGCTCGATAACCGGCTCCGGGAACTCCATGGACTCAAGGATGATCGGGTGCTGCTCATCGCAGAGCGTATCGCCGGTCGTGGTCTGCTTGAGACCGATCGCCGCCGCGATATCGCCGGAGTAGACCTTGTCCAGCTCCATTCTCTTGTTGGCGTGCATCTGAAGGATACGCGCGACGCGCTCCTTCTTGCCCTTGCTCGAGTTCAGCGCGTAGGAACCGGAATTGAGCGTGCCGGAGTATACGCGGAAATAAGCAAGCTTGCCGACGAACGGGTCCGTCATGATCTTGAACGCCAGCGCCGAGAACGGCTCCGAATCGGAGGCCTCGCGGTGGTCTTCATTTCCGTCAAGGTCGACGCCCTGGATCGCCGGGATATCCAGCGGGCTGGGCATGTACTCGACGACCGCGTCGAGCATCTTCTGGACGCCCTTGTTCCTGTAGGCGCTGCCGCAGCAGACCGGGATCGCCGTGCCTTCGCAGCATCCCTTGCGGAGCGCTGCCTTCAGCTGCTCGGTGGTCGGCTCCTCGCCTTCGAGGTACATCATCGTGAGATCCTCGTCAAGGTCGCAGATCTGCTCGATCATCTTCTCGTGCCATTCCTGCGCCTCGTCCTGCATGTAGTCGGGAATCTCGACGATACGGACGTTCTTGCCTTCCTTGTCATCATAATAGTAGGCCTGCATGTCGAAGAGGTCGATAAGGCCGACAAAGTCGCTCTCCTTACCGATCGGGATCTGCAGGCAGATCGGGTTTTTACCCAGTCTGGTCCTGATCTGGTCGACAGAACCGAAGAAGTTTGCTCCGATGACATCCATCTTGTTGATGAACGCCATACGCGGAACGTTGTACTTGTCGGCCTGACGCCATACATTTTCCGACTGCGGCTCAACGCCGCCCTTTGCATCAAAAACACCTACCGCGCCGTCAAGAACGCGGAGCGATCTCTCGACCTCGACCGTGAAGTCGACGTGGCCGGGCGTGTCGATGATATTGATGCGATGCTCAAGGGCACCCGGCTTCGGCTGGCCGTTTTCCTCCAGGGTCCAGTGGCAGGTAGTGGCTGCAGAGGTGATCGTGATGCCTCGCTCCTGCTCCTGTGCCATCCAGTCCATGGTGGCAGTTCCCTCATGGGTATCACCGATCTTATAGTTAACGCCGGTATAATAAAGGATACGTTCTGTCAGTGTCGTTTTTCCGGCATCGATATGGGCCATGATACCGATGTTTCTGGTTCTCTCAAGAGGATATTCTCTTCCAGTATCCGCCATGTGTTATCCTTTCTGCAAATTAAAATCTGTAATGGCTGAACGCCTTGTTGGCTTCGGCCATACGGTGCATCTCTTCTTTACGCTTGACAGAAGCACCGGTGTTGTTGATCGCATCCAGAATCTCGTTTGCGAGACGATCTTCCATGGTCTTCTCAGAACGCTTTCTGGAGAAACCGGTCAGCCAGCGGAGTGCCAGAGCCTGGCGTCTCTCCGGGCGAACCTCGATCGGCACCTGATAGGTGGCGCCGCCGACACGCCTTGCCTTGACTTCGAGGACCGGCATGATGTTGTTCATAGCTTCCTCAAATGCTTCTACTGCCGGCTTGCCGGACTTGGATTCGACCTTCGCAAATGCATGGTAAACGATCTTCTGGGCAACGCCCTTCTTGCCGTCGAGCATGATCTGGTTGACCAGCTTTGTGACAAGAACGCTGTTGTACATCGGATCCGCTAAGGTCTCACGTTTTGTAGTATGTCCCTTACGTGGCACGTTACTTCCCTCCTAAATCATATGATTTCATCACAGGTACTCACATTTCTTTTCATGTGTTCGCGCGGACGTTGGTTTATCTTTGATCCACAGCCGTAAGGATCGGAATAAGAATGCCGCACAAATCGAATTATATGTGGTTCGGATGATTGCTGAAAATAAAATTCTTTACTTCTTCGGTCTCTTGGCGCCGTATTTGGAACGGGCCTGGCGGCGATTCGCAACGCCTGCGGTATCAAGAGTGCCGCGGATGATGTGGTATCTGGTACCCGGAAGGTCCTTGACACGGCCGCCGCGGATCATGACAACGCTGTGCTCCTGCAGGTTGTGGCCTTCACCCGGGATGTAGGATGTGACCTCAACGCCGTTGGAGAGACGCACTCTCGCGATCTTACGAAGAGCAGAGTTCGGCTTCTTCGGGGTGGCCGTCTTGACCGCCGTGCAGACGCCGCGCTTCTGCGGGGAGAGAGTCTTAACGCTCTTCTTCTTGAGAGAGTTGAAGGACCTGAGCAGAGCCGGAGCCTTCGGCTTCTTCGTGGAAGTCTCTCTTCCTTTTCTGACTAACTGGTTAAATGTAGGCATTCCTTTTTGATTTCCTCCTTTGTAAAGTCCGGAGCAGCTTCCCGCTCCGGCTGCCGGCTGTAAAAAACGGTATTTTTGCGCGCAAAAACAGCACAAGTCTGCGCACGCCTTGATATTATATACTTTGGCGGGCGCCCCGTCAAGAGGAATTTTTTGAAAATGAAAACCGGGCGAACCTTATGTCCGCCCGGCAGTTCATATTACATATTAAGAAACTTTTCGTGAGCCCCTGTTCACTCTTCCTCTTCGGAAGCCCCTTCTTCGGCCGCCTCGTCCTCGATGAGGTCCTCGACGAGTTCCTCTTCCGCGAGGTCGTCGGCGTCGGCAGGTTCGTCGGCGAGGTCTTTATTTTCCTCATCCGCCTCTGCCTCAGCCGCTTCAGCCTTCTTCTTAGCCTCTTCCTCAGCCTTCTGCTTCTCGAGCGCCAGCCTCTCCTCGATCTTGGAATCGGTGTCGAGCTTGACGTCGCGGTAGCGGCGAAGGCCGGTGCCGGCCGGGATCAGCTGGCCGATGATGACATTCTCCTTGAGGCCGATCAGCGGATCCACGCGGCCCTTGATGGCTGCGTCGGTGAGGACCTTGGTCGTCTCCTGGAAGGAAGCCGCCGACATGAAGGAGTTGGTGGCGAGCGCCGCCTTGGTGATGCCGAGGACGATCCGGACGCCTTCCGCAGGCTCCTTGCCCTCCGCGACCAGCTTCTCGTTCATATCCTCGAACTCCAGGTAATCCGCAAAGGCGCCCGGCAGGAAGTCGGTGTCGCCCTGCTTCTCGATGCGAACCTTCTTCAGCATCTGGCGCACGATCACCTCGATGTGCTTGTCGTTGATCTCAACACCTTGCAGACGGTAGACGCGCTGCACCTCGCGGAGCAGGTAATCCTGGACGGCACGGATGCCGCGGATCTTCATGATGTCGTGCGGGTTGACCGAACCTTCGGTGATCTCGGCGCCGGCCTCGATGACCTGGCCGTCCGTGACCTTGAGTCTCGAACCGTAAGGAATAAGGTAGGTTTTCTGCTTCTCCTTCGCGCCGTCCTCCAGCTCGAGGTTCGTGACGACGACTTCGCGCTTCTTCTTCTGGTCGAGCACCTGCACCACGCCAGGGATCTCGGAGATGATCGCGAGACCCTTCGGCTTGCGGGCTTCGAAAAGCTCCTCGACACGGGGAAGACCCTGTGTGATGTCGCCGCCGGCAACGCCGCCGGTGTGGAATGTTCTCATGGTCAGCTGCGTGCCCGGCTCGCCGATGGACTGGGCCGCGATGATGCCGACAGACTCACCGACCTGGACCGCCTCGCCGGAGGCCATGTTGGCGCCGTAGCACTTGACGCAGATGCCGTCCTTCGAGCGGCAGGTGAGGATCGTGCGGATCTTGACCTTGTCAATCGGTGTCCCGTCCTCGTTGACGCCGTACTTGATGACGCGCTCCGCGCGGGAAGGCGTGATCATGTGGTTCGCCTTGACCAGGACATTGCCGTCCTTGTCATAGATCGTCATCGCCGCGAAACGGCCGGTGATCCTCTCCTCGAGGGACTCGATCTCTTCCTTGCCGTCCGCAAACTGCTTGACCCACATGCCCGGGATCTCGTCGCGGTCGATCGCGCAGTCCATCTCGCGGATGATCAGCTCCTGGGAGACGTCGACCAGACGTCTGGTCAGGTAACCCGAGTCAGCGGTACGAAGAGCCGTGTCGGACAGACCCTTGCGGGCGCCGTGCGCGGACATGAAATACTCCAGAACGTCAAGACCTTCACGGAAGTTGGACTTGATCGGGAGCTCGATCGTGTGGCCGGTGGTATCCGCCATCAGGCCGCGCATGCCGGCAAGCTGCTTGATCTGCTTGTCGGAACCACGAGCTCCGGAGTCCGCCATCATGAAGATGTTGTTGTACTTGTCAAGCCCGTCGAGCAGCTTCTTGGTCAGGACACTGTCCATGTCCTTCCAGGTCTCGACGACCTCCTTGTAGCGCTCCTCGTCGGTGATGATGCCGCGGCGGTAGTTGCGGGTGATCCGGTCAACCGTCTCCTGGGCTTCCTCGATCAGCTTCGGCTTTTCGGGCGGAACCGTCATATCGGAAATGGAAACCGTCATCGCCGACAGCGTGGAGTACTTATAGCCCATCGCCTTGACCTTGTCCAGCACCTCAGCCGTCACGGTCGCTCCGTGAAGGTTGATGACCTTCCAGAGGATCTGCTTCAGCTGCTTCTTGCCGGTCAGGAAATCGACTTCGAGCTTTAGTTCATTTTCCGGGACCGAGCGGTCGACAAAACCGAGATCCTGCGGGATCACTTCGTTGAAGAGGAAGCGGCCCAGCGTGCTCGTGATATTGCCGGTCACGACCGTTCCGTCCGCTCTCTTCTTCGTGCGGCGGACCGTGATCCTGGACTGGAGCGTGATGTATTTATTTTCATAAGCGAGGATCGCCTCGTTCAGGCTTGCAAAATGCATACCCTCGCCCTTAGACCCCGGACGATCCTGGGTCAGGTAGTAGATGCCGAGGACCATGTCCTGCGACGGAACCGCGACCGGGCCGCCGTCCGACGGCTTCAGGAGGTTGTTCGGAGAGAGCATGAGGAACCGGCACTCAGCCTGCGCCTCGACCGTCAGCGGAAGGTGGACAGCCATCTGGTCGCCGTCGAAGTCCGCGTTGAACGCGGTGCAGACGAGCGGATGCAGCTTGATCGCCTTGCCCTCGACGAGGATCGGCTCAAATGCCTGGATGCCGAGACGGTGCAGCGTAGGCGCACGGTTCAGCATGACCGGATGCTCGGTGATGACGTCCTCGAGGACGTCCCAGACTTCCGTCTCGAGTCTCTCGACCATCTTCTTGGCGCTCTTGATGTTGTGGGCGGTGCCGCGGCTCACCAGCTCCTTCATAACGAAGGGCTTGAAGAGCTCGATGGCCATCTCCTTCGGGAGACCGCACTGGTAGATCTTGAGCTCCGGACCGACGACGATAACCGAACGGCCGGAATAGTCGACACGCTTGCCCAGAAGGTTCTGGCGGAAACGGCCGGACTTGCCTTTCAGCATGTCGGAAAGAGATTTCAGCGCGCGGTTGCCCGGACCCGTGACCGGACGGCCGCGGCGGCCGTTGTCGATCAGGGCGTCGACGGCTTCCTGGAGCATGCGCTTTTCATTTCTCACAATGATCTCCGGAGCGCCGAGCTCCAGAAGTCTCTTTAAGCGGTTGTTTCTGTTGATGATCCTTCTGTAAAGGTCGTTGAGGTCGGATGTCGCGAAACGGCCGCCGTCCAGCTGGACCATCGGGCGGAGATCCGGCGGAATGACCGGGATCACGTTCATGATCATCCACTCAGGACGGTTGCCCGAACCCCTGAAGGACTCGACAGCTTCGAGGCGCTTGATAATGCGGGCGCGCTTCTGGCCGGAAGACTCCTTCAGCTCCTTCTTCAGGGCTGCGGACTCCTCCTCGAGATCGATCTCGGCGAGAAGCTCCTGCACAGCCTCCGCGCCCATGCCGACGCGGAAGTCATTGCCGTAGGTTTCCCTGGCTTCCTGGTATTCCCGCTCGGAGAGCACCTGCTTCTTCACGATGCTCGGAGCGGCGTTTGCCGGGTCAAGAACGATGTAATTGGCGAAATAAAGGACTTTCTCCAGCGTCCTCGGGGAAATGTCGAGGAGCAGGCCCATGCGGGACGGAACGCCCTTGAAATACCAGATATGGGACACCGGAGCGGCCAGCTCGATGTGGCCCATGCGCTCGCGGCGGACCGAGGACTTCGTGACCTCGACGCCGCAGCGGTCGCAGACGACGCCTTTGTAGCGGATCTTCTTGTATTTCCCGCAGTGGCATTCCCAGTCCTTCGACGGTCCGAAGATGCGCTCGCAGAAAAGTCCGTCCTTCTCGGGCTTCAGCGTACGATAATTGATCGTCTCCGGCTTTTTGACCTCACCGTGAGACCACTCACGGATCCTGTCAGGAGAAGCAAGACCAATACGGATCGCGTCAAATGTTACCGGTTTGTACTCTTCCTGCTTCGTAATAAATTCTGCCATATATGCCCTCCATGTACAACAGCGTTATTCCATATCGTCATCCGAATCCATGCCGAAGAAACTGTCGTCATCGTAATCGTCGTCAATACCGTCATACGGATTGATCAGCTCGTCATCCGTGTCGTCCATGTCGACCAGTTCCTGCGTTTCCTCATCAAAGTGCTGCTCCGTAAAGCCGTGGCGCGCAAACTCCGCGCGCTCCTCGCTGCGGTCTCTTCTGGAGTCGCCCTCGATGATCTTGTTGATATTGGTCTCGCCGTAGTCGATCGTCTCGCGGAGCGTGACTTCGTTGCGGTTCTCGTCGAGGACCCTGACATCGAGGCCGAGGGACTGGAGCTCCTTAAGGAGGACCTTGAAGGACTCCGGAATGCCCGGGCTCGGGATGTTGTCGCCCTTGATGATCGCCTCGTAGGTCTTTACGCGGCCGACGACGTCGTCGGACTTCATGGTCAGGATCTCCTGCAGCGTGTAGGACGCGCCGTAAGCTTCGAGCGCCCAGACTTCCATCTCACCGAAACGCTGTCCGCCGAACTGGGCCTTGCCGCCCAGAGGCTGCTGCGTGACCAGGGAGTACGGACCGGTCGAACGGGCGTGGATCTTGTCGTCGACCAGGTGATGCAGCTTCAGGTAATGCATGTGGCCGATCGTGACCCTGGAGTCGAAATACTCGCCGGTACGGCCGTCGCGGAGCTGGACCTTGCCGTCTCTCGAGATCGGAACACCCTTCCAGAGCTCCCTGTGCTCGAGGTGGTCGCCGAGGTACTTCATGACTTCCGGATCGGTCGTCTCCTCGTACTTGGCCTTAAAGTCTTCCCAGCTGGTGTTGACGTAGTCGTTGGCCATTTCCAGCGTATCCTGGATGTCCTTTTCATTTGCGCCGTCGAAGACCGGCGTGGAAATGTTGAAGCCCAGCGCCTTCGCCGCCAGCGAGAGGTGGATCTCCAGGACCTGGCCGATATTCATACGGGACGGAACGCCCAGCGGGTTCAGGACGATGTCCAGCGGGCGGCCGTTCGGCAGGAACGGCATATCCTCGACCGGAAGCACGCGGGAGACAACACCCTTGTTGCCGTGGCGGCCGGCCATCTTGTCGCCGACAGAGATCTTTCTCTTCTGTGCGATGTAGATGCGGACGTTCTGGTTGACGCCCGGAGGAAGCTCGTCGCCCTCCGTCCTGGTGAAGACCTTGGCGTCCACAACAATACCGTACTCGCCGTGCGGCACCTTGAGGGAGGTATCCCTGACCTCGCGCTCCTTCTCGCCGAAGATCGCGCGAAGCAGTCTCTCCTCTGCGGTAAGCTCCGTCTCGCCCTTCGGCGTGACTTTGCCGACCAGGATATCGCCGGCACGGACCTCAGCGCCGATGCGGATGATGCCGCGCTCGTCGAGGTCCTTCAGGGCCTCGTCGCCGACGCCCGGGACATCGCGGGTGATCTCTTCCGGTCCGAGCTTGGTGTCGCGGGACTCGGCCTCGTACTCCTCGATGTGGATGGAGGTGTAGACGTCGTCCTGGACCAGTCTCTCGGAAAGAAGGACCGCATCCTCGTAGTTGTAGCCTTCCCAGGTCATGAAGCCGATCAGCGGGTTCTTGCCGAGCGCAAGCTCGCCGCCGCTGGTGGACGGGCCGTCCGCGATGACCTGGCCTTTCTCGACGCGCTCGCCCTTCGAGACGGTCGGTTTCTGGTTGTAGCAGTTGCTCTGGTTGGAGCGCGAGAATTTCGTCAGATGGTAGGAATCGCGCGTGCCGTCGTCAGCCGTCACGACGATGTCCGTCGAGCTCACGAAGGTGACCGTGCCGGCTCTCTCCGCAAGCACGCAGAGGCCGGAGTCGACGGCTGCCTTCTCTTCCATGCCGGTGCCGACGACCGGAGCTTCCGTGACCAGAAGCGGGACCGCCTGTCTCTGCATGTTCGAGCCCATCAGCGCGCGGTTCGCGTCGTCGTTCTGCAGGAACGGGACGAGGGAAGTCGCGACCGAGAAGACCATCTTCGGGGAGACGTCCATGTAGTCGTACATGGTGCGGTCGTAAGCCTGCGTCGCCTCGCGGTAACGGCCGGAGACATTCTTGTGAATGAAGTGGCCTTCCTCGTCGAGAGGCTCGTTCGCCTGGGCGACATGATAATTGTCTTCCTCGTCCGCCGTCATGTAGACGACTTCGTTCGTGACGCGCGGATTCTTCGGATCGCTCTTGTCCACCTTGCGGTAGGGAGCCTCAACGAATCCGTACTCGTTGATCCGCGCATAGCAGGCCAGCGAGTTGATCAGGCCGATGTTCGGACCTTCAGGGGTCTCGATCGGGCACATACGTCCGTAGTGCGAGTAGTGAACGTCTCGGACCTCGAATCCTGCACGATCTCTGGAGAGACCGCCCGGACCCAGGGCGGAGAGACGTCTCTTGTGCGTCAGCTCGGACAGCGGGTTGTTCTGGTCCATGAACTGGGACAGCTGCGAGGAACCGAAGAATTCCTTGACCGCAGCCGTGACCGGCTTGATGTTGATCAGGGACTGCGGGGTCACCGAATCCGTGTCCTGCGTCGTCATGCGCTCGCGCACGACGCGCTCAAGACGGGCAAGGCCGATGCGGTACTGGTTCTGCAGCAGCTCGCCGACCGCACGGATGCGGCGGTTGCCCAGATGGTCGATGTCGTCGTCGTTGCCGATGCCGTACTCAAGATGCATATTGTAGTTGATGGAAGCAAAAATGTCTTCCTTCGTGATATGCTTCGGGATAAGCTCGTGAGCCCTTCTCCGGATCATGAGCTTCGCATCCTCCTCGTCCTTCGCCTCGTCGAGGATCTCCTTAAGGACCGGATAATAGACCAGCTCCGTGATGCCGTAGAGGTTCTTCTCCTCTTCCGTGAGCTTCACCCAGCTGTCGATGTCCACCATCATGGAGGAAAGCACCTTGACATTGCGGTCAAGACCTTCGATGGAAATGAAAACATACGGAACAGCCGCGTTCTGGATCTTATCCGCGAGCTCGCGGGTCACCTTCGTGCCCGCTTCCGCGATGATCTCGCCGGACGTCATGTCAACGACGTCCTCCGCGAGGATATGGTTCCGGATGCGGTTCCTGAGCATCAGCTTCTTATTGAATTTGTAGCGGCCGACCTTCGCGAGGTCATACCTTCTCGGGTCGAAGAACATCCCGTAGATGAGGCTCTCCGCCGAATCGACAGCCAGCGGCTCGCCCGGGCGGATCTTCTTGTAGAGTTCAAGAAGACCGTCCTGATAGGAGTTGGCGGTGTCCTTGGTGAAGGACGCGCGAAGCTTCGGCTCGTCGCCGAACATTTCGATGATCTCCTCGTTCGTGCCGATGCCCATCGCGCGGATCAGCTGCGTGACCGGGACCTTTCTGGTGCGGTCCACACGGGCATAGAAGATATCGTTGGAGTCCGTCTCATATTCGAGCCATGCGCCGCGGTTCGGGATAACCGTGCAGGAGTACAGCTTCTTGCCGAGCTTGTCGTGTGCGATGCCGTAGTAGATGCCCGGCGAGCGGACAAGCTGGCTGACGATGACACGCTCTGCGCCGTTGATGATGAACGTGCCGGTCGCGGTCATCAGAGGCAGGTCGCCCATGAAGATCTCATGCTCTTTGATTTCGCCGTTCTCCTTGTTGAGGAGCCTGACGGTAACCTTAAGAGGAGCGGCATAGTTCGCGTCGCGTTCCTTGCACTCCTCGATCGGGTATTTCACTTCATCCCTGCAAAGTTCGTAATCGACAAATTCCAGGCTGAGCTTATCGCTGAAATCTTCGATCGGAGAGATGTCATCGAATATCTCGCGAAGTCCCTTATTGACGAACCACTCGTAGGATGCCTTCTGCACCTCGATGAGATTCGGCATTTCAAGAACTTCCTGACGCCTCTGGTAGCTCATTCGAATCGATCTGCCGGACTTTATAGGACGAATTCTGTTTTTCTCCATTCGACATTCCACCCCGTAATCTTTCATATATATATGAGTAATGATAAACAGCCTCCTGAAAGGTTCTTTAACATACTCCTCCACAATAGTGCATTCTCTAGGCTATCATATTTTTTTCAAGTTGTCAAACACATTTTTAATGAATTTTTCTAATGCAAAGGCGGGCGCCTTCCGTGACGCCCGCCTTCTCATTTTTATAAAATGAAAACACTGTTATTCTTCTGCTCCAATTCTGGACATACTGCGGAGGAAAGTCACCATCATTGCACGGCTGCACGGGACGTTCGGTCCGATAGTTCCCGATCCGTAACCCTTTGTGATGCCGCGTGAGACCGCCCAGTCAACAGCGGACTTAAACCAGTCGCCGCTCTTAACATCCGCAAAGGACGATTCTTCTGCCGGCTTCTGATAGATCCCGGTAACATTTTTTGCATAGTTTGCGATAAAGGTCACTATCATCGCGCGCGTGCATTCTGCGCCCGGCTTGAATGTTCCATCCCTGTACCCGTTCGCGACACCGTTTGCGGCTGCCCATTTCACAGCATTTGCGAACCAGTCGCTGTCCTTCACATCGGAGAAGCTGAGTTCTGTATCGCCAACCTCCGGACTGCCGGCCATCTTGTAAAGAAAGGCGACGGTCTGCGCTCGCGTAAGCTTCGCAAACGGCTGGAATGTGTCTTCACCGTAACCGCCGGTCACGCCGTTGTTGTAAGCCCAGTAAACGGAATCATAGTACCAGACCTCCGGATCGAGAACATCGCTGAAGCTGATTTTCTTCGCAAACGCCTCAAAATCGACAAGTCCGTACCCATAGGTCGTATCATATCCCTCGTCTCCGAGGTCCGCTGCCGTCTCCGCGAGAAGCTCGAGGAATTTTGCGGGCGTGATGTCCGGGTTCATCTGCCTGGCAGCCGCAGCCATCGCTGCGACCATCGGAGCTGCAAATGAAGTTCCGCCCGCAATCGTGCAGTGCGTCATCGAGGACGGGTAGGTCATGCAGATGTCGACGCCCGGCGCGACCACATCGACCGACTCGTTGCGCTGGGACTTCTCTGCGATCGCAAGGCTGCTGTCCACGTAGCCGACGCCGATGACATTGTCAAATGCCGCCGGATAGACAAGCTCTTCCGTACCGTCGTTTCCTGCGGCCGATACGATGATGACATTTTTGGAGACCGCGTACTCGATCGCGGCTTTGAGTCCTTCCGTGTTGAACGCTGCATTTCCAAGGCTCATCGTGATGACGGAGGCATTGTACCTGTCGACCGCCGCGTAGACAGCCGCCTCGATATCCGCCGTGTTGTTCTTCTTCGCCGCGACTTTGATAGGGGCGATCGTAACATCATCAAGGAGCCCTGCGATGCCGATACCGTTGTCGCGGATCGCGATCAGCTCGCCCAGGACGCCGGTCCCGTGCTTGTTTGTATCCGTCATGCCGCCGTCGACCGCTGTGCCGGACGTGCAGTCCGTGGCCGGAAGCACATTCGTGTAATCGATATCATCGTGCGCCGGCGTGAAGCCGCTGTCGATGACCGCCATCGTGACGCCCCGGCCGCCGAGATTCCTCTCCCAGAAGGCGGAAACGCCGATCTTGTCCAGATACTCTTTCTGGAATGCGTAATAAGTGTCGGAGTACTCCCCGGAGGCCTCTCCGGGAGCTGCCCCATCGGAGACCGTGTCGAAGAAGCAGCCCTCATCGTCCTCCGGAACAATCTCCTCATCCGCTTCCCGGTCGGTATCCTGTGCGCTGTCCGCCGACACCGGGTGTGCCGAGGCGGGCAGGGCTGCCGCCGCAAGGGCGAAGGCCGCTGCCAATGCCGTCGCTTTCTTAAGCCATTCTGTTGTCAATAAATTGCACGCAAAAAAATAAGGCTTTCCGCCATTTGGAAAGCCCTTTCTGTTAGCTCGTTTTAACTTCTTATTCGGCCACGTAGGGGATGATCTCGGAAATGCAGGTATCCCCCGGATCCTTGCCCGGATAGACCGACTTGATCGTAAAGGTGATCGTGTTCGTCTCGACCGGCACGTTGAAGTTGATGTACTGCGGGATCATCGCATCGGTAAATGACATCTCGTAGGACTTCCCGTTGATTGTCACGGTCATCTCCTTCGGCCGGTTGTTGTTGAGGTAGAGGTCCGGCTCGCGCCAGTTGCCGAGGTAGAGGGCCAGGCAGCGAACCTTGCGGATCTCGGAGAGGTTGACCGTGATCTGCTCGCCGATCCCGTCTCCCGGAACGCCCTCCTGCCAGGAGGTCACCGTGTCGCTGTCTATCGCCATCTCCGGGGCATTGTTGATCGTCGCATCGTCCTGCACGAGCCGGGACGTGGCTGCCGCGGTCGCGAAACGGGCTGTCTTGAGCGTTCCGAGGTCGGCAGGTGCGGCATCGAGCATCGTGGGAACCGGTTCCGGCGGAACCGGCGTCGGCGTCGGGGTCGGCGTGGGCGTCGGCGTGTGGATTGCCGGGTCCTGGACGGTCGAGGAGGTGATGTTCTCGATCCTGCTGTTTGCCTTTTCCAGCTCCTCAGCCCTGGCCTTCTCCGCCTCCTCGCGGGCCAGTGCCTCCGCCTTGCGGCTCTCCTCCGCCTCAGCAGCTTCGATCGCGGCGCTCATCGCAGCGTCCGTGTCAATCGTGTTGTGCGATTCCGAGGTCTCCGTGGATTCCAGCACGGAATCATCCGCTCCGACCGGCGCAAGGCCGTTCTTCATGCCCCTCGTGATAATCACAAAGAGGAAAATGGCAAAGACAGTGACCACAGCCGCGCCGATCAGGAAGAAAATGTCCCCGGCGTTCCGGCGTTTCCGCTCCCGGGTGCGGCGGCGCATCCGCTCCTCGTTTATTTTTTCGCGGTCGGGTTTCTCATCTTCCTCAGGTTCTGCGATCTCCGGCAGGTCTTCCGGCAGCTGCACGGTTTCGGGGGCTGCGGCCTTCATCTGCTCCTCGCGGAGCGCGGCGCTATCGGACAAGGGGACGAATACTTTCGTCTCCCCGAGTGAGTCTTCATTTCCCGGAGCATCATCGGCAATGAGAAGCACCCTGGTTCCGCAGTAGCTGCAGAATCGGGCTCCCTCTTCCAGTTTTTTTCCGCATTCCGGACAGTACATGACGCATCTCCTTCCTATATATAAGGTATTCTGCGCATTTTATCGGGTATTAAAAATGTATATTACCATGTTATCGCCCTGTTGACAAGACAAATGCACTGTTAAAAAATCATTTCACCCTCTTGTAACTTTTTTGTAAATATGTTTTAATATCTATAACTGTGCAGCACCCGGCTCTGATGTGCCTCTTGAGGGAGGAGGTGCTTGCACATCCGACGAAAGAGGTACATCAGAGGCGGGTGGCCAAGACGCGAAGCGTCTCGGCCAGCCCGGAACGAAGGACGCGAAGCGTCCTGAGTGCCGGGGGGGGTGCTGCACAACCCAGCGGCCGCGGGCTCCGGCGCGCAGCGCCGCATTTTCAGCAGCTGTCTCACGGACGATATCCGTCCCGTATTATAATAAGGAGAGTTTTATGTTCAGAAAAAGAGTGCTTTGCTCAGTTCTCGCTGCCGCTATGATTATCGGATCGACTGTCAATGCATTTGCCGCCACCGAGGAAGAGATCCGCGCCGAGAAGGACCGGAACAGCGCCTCGCTCGACTCCACCATGTCCGAGATCGAGGGCGATATCGCTGCCCAGAATGCCCTCGCCGCCGAGATCTCCGATCTCGACAGCCAGCTTGTCAGCCTGATGTCCCAGATTGATTTCATCAGCACGGACATTGCCAACACCGAGCAGAAGATTGCGGACGCCACAACGGCCTTAGCGGCCGCCGAGGAGACCCGCGACACGCAGTACGCGGATATGAAGACCAGGATCCGGTACATTTACGAGAGAAATGAAAACCTCTCCTGGTTCACCTACCTCGCAAATTCGACTGACTTCATTGATTTCCTGAACCGGATCTACTACACGCAGCAGCTCAACCAGTACGACCGGAACCTGCTCGCCGAGTACGAGCAGTGCGTGGCGGAGATCAACCAGCTCAAGCAGGAGCTCGAGCTCTCCCAGTACGAGCTTGAGGAGGAGAAGCACAATCTCGAGGAGCAGCAGGCCGCGCTCGACGCTTCCCTCGCCGAGAAGAAAACCAAATCCCAGAACTACGACGAGGAGATCGCGGCGCTGCGCGCCAAAGCCGACACCCTGACCGCCGAGATCGCCGCCCAGAACCAGGCTCTCCAGGAGATCGAGATCGAGAAAGCCAGAAAGGCCGAGGAGGAAGCCAGAAAGAAAGCTGAGGAAGAAGCAAGACGCAAGGCTGAGGAGGAAGCGGCCCAGAGAGCTGCGGCGGAAGCTGCCGCCAGAGCCGCCGCCGAGGCTGAGGAGGCCGCACGGCGCGCCGCTGAGGAAGCTGCCGCCCAGGAAGCCGCCGACGCCGCCGCCCGCCAGGCTGCCGCGGAAGCCGCCCAGCGCGCTGCTGACGAGGCTGCCGCTGCCCAGAGAGCCGCTGACGAAGCTGCCGCTGCCCAGAGAGCTGCCGAGGAGGCTGCCGCTGCCCAGAGGGCTGCCGAGGAAGAAGCTGCCCGTCAGGCCCAGCAGCAGGCCCAGCAGCAGACCTCCGCACCGAGCGGAAACGCCCACGTATGGACCCGCGACGAGGCATTTGCGAAATACGCCGTCGCTCCCGGACATCCCGGCCAGATCGCCGTTGCCGCCCAGATCGTCGCCGACGCGAACGCCAACAATACGGACCCCAATATCGGCCAGAAAGTCGTCGATTACGCCTGCCAGTTCATCGGCAATCCTTATGTTCTAGGCGGCGAGAGCCTGACGAACGGCTGCGACTGCGCCGGCTTCGCCAAGGAAGTCTACGCACACTTCGGCGTCTACTTCCCGCGCAACGGCATCATCATCGAGACGCTCGGCGTTCCGGTTCCCTCACTCGCGGAAGCGCTCCCCGGCGACATCATCATGTACCACGGGCACACTGCGATCTACATGGGCAACAACAAGATCATCAACGCCTCCTGCCCGGAGCTCGGGATCTGCACCAGGGAGCCGGCGACCTACCGCTCGATCTACTGCATCCGCAGAGTTTTCTACAATATCTGATAATCATTCCGCACAAAAAAGACGGCCCGCAAGCCGTCTTTTTTATTGCCTGTCAGATGACAAACCGCATCTTCCTTGCCCTCTCCGCCATCCGCTCCGCAAGATCCTTCAGCGTATCGCCCTCCGGCGAAAAAGGCACCGCCTCTCTCCCGTCCAGGTACAGCGCCTCCTCCCCGGCCTTCTCCGCAAGAAGCAGATCCGGGAAATGCACCGCCAGATAACCGTACGTCTCCCGCTCCGCCCCGGAAATGCTCTCTGCGGGCACCGAGCGCACCGAAAACCCCCTTACGAGGAGAAATTTTGCAAGCGCAAGCGGCAGTGCGGGAGCCTCCCCGATGTCGACGGGGCAGCCGGAGGCAGCCTGCCGGGCGGCAAGAAACGCCGCCTCAGTCTCCGCCTTTACGCGCCGCTCCTCGCCCGTCAGGGCGGTCGGTTCCTTCGCGTAAAGCGCATAGAGACGGGTTTCATTTTCCGAAGGCGTCCGCCCTGCCGGGCTCTCCGGAAACGCCGCATCGGCGATGCGGGGTCCGGCGGGGCGGGTTTCATTTTTCTTCGCGAAAAGCTTCAAAAAGCACATATCACTCCATGTAGAGCGTATCATCCTGCGCCCAGATCTGCGCACAGTGGATGGCCCGCTTCCAGCCTCTCCGCAGCTTCGCGCTCTCCTCCTCGCTCATTGCGGGCTCGAAGGTCCTGCCGAGCTGCCAGTTGGCCTGGATCTCCTCCTTGTCCTTCCAGTAGCCGACCGCGAGGCCTGCCAGATAGGCCGCGCCGAGCGCCGTCGTCTCTACGCATTCAGGCCTGAGGACCTTCGCGCCGATAATATCCGACTGGAACTGCAGCAGGAAATTGTTCGCGCTCGCGCCGCCGTCCACCTTGAGCTCCGTGAGCTTCTGCCCGGCGTCCTCCTCCATCGCGCGGATGAGGTCCGCGCTCTGGTAGGCGATCGACTCGAGCGCCGCCCTGATAAAATGCTCCTTCTTGCAGCCGCGCGTCACGCCGACGATGGTGCCGCGGGCGTACTGGTTCCAGTAAGGTGCGCCCATGCCGGTGAACGCCGGGACCAGATAGACGCCGGCCGAATCCGGGACTCTCTCCGCATAGTCGGAGGTCTCAGAGGCCTTGCGGATCATGCGCATCTCGTCTCTCAGCCACTGGATCACCGCGCCGCCGATGAAGACGCTGCCCTCGAGCGCGTACTCCACCTCGCTGGAGGTCGAGGCCGCGATCGTCGTGACCAGGCCGTTCTTTGACTCGACTGCCGTGTGCCCGGTGTTCATGAGCAGGAAGCAGCCGGTTCCGTAGGTGTTCTTGACCGAGCCCGGCGCAAAGCAGCACTGGCCGAACAGGGCGGACTGCTGGTCGCCGGCGGCACCGGCGATCGGAACTTCCTCGCCGAAAATAACCTTGTCCGTCATCCCGTACACGCAGCTGGAGGGCACGACCTTCGGGAGCATGCATTTCGGGATCTCAAAGAGATCGAGCAGCTCATCGTCCCACTCGAGCGTATGGATGTTGAAGAGCATCGTGCGGGAAGCGTTGGTGTAGTCCGTCACGTGCAGGCGCCGGCCGCTCAGGTTGTAGATGAGCCAGGTATCGACATTTCCGAACATCAGCTCCCCGTTCCGGGCTTTCTCCATCGCGCCGGGGATATTTTCGAGGATCCAGGCGATCTTGCTGGCAGAGAAATAGGCGTCCGGCACCAGCCCGGTCTTAGCACGGATCATGTCGCCGTAGCCGGCGGCCTTGACCGCATCGACCATCTGGGCGGTGCGGCGGCACTGCCAGACGATCGCGTGGCAGATTGGCCGGCCGGTGGCCCGCTCCCAGACGATCGTCGTCTCGCGCTGGTTCGTGATGCCGATCGCCGCGATATCGTCCGCGGTCACGCCCAGCTTCGCCATTGCCTCCATCGCGACGCCGTACTGGGAGGACCAGATTTCCATCGCGTCATGCTCGACCCAGCCGGGTTCCGGGTAGTACTGGGTGAACTCCATCTGGGCGATGCTCGCGATCCTGCCGGCATGGTCGAACAGGATACAGCGGGAGCTCGTCGTCCCCTGGTCAAGCGCCATTATGTACTTTTCCATGATAAATGCCTCCTATAATCACAGCCTTCCGCTGTTATTTCTTCGTCTCCGTCCGATACTCATAGGCGCCCTCGTCGAGAAGTTTCTCCACTCTGGTAAACGCCTCGTTGTCCGCGTAATCGTCCTGGAGGAGCAGGGACATGCCGTCCTTAAGGTTCTCCTCCACGGCCGCAAGGACCGCCTCGTCACTATCGCAGAGCGTCTCATCCACATAGATTTCCATGTTGTGGACGCGGATGACGACCTCGGTCTTTCCCTCAGCCACGCTCTCCGCCGTACTCTCCGCCGCTGTGTTCTCCGCAGCCGTGCTCTCCGTCTTCACCGTTTCCGAAGCCGTGCCCGTGCCTGTCCCGACTCCCGTGCCGTTCCCGGCTCCGAGCCCGAGGCCACGCCCCGGACCGAACAGGAGCAGCAGGGCCGCCGCCACGATGCCGACTCCCGCCACGCGCTTTCCTCCGCCGCCTTTCTTCTCTTCGCTCATAGCTTCCTCCTTATCATTTTTCAGTAGACAAAACTGTATGCTTCCGTAAATTCATCGATCATCGCGTCCAGCCTGAGCTTGTCCCGGTGCTGGATATTCCTGCTGTTGACGGAAAATACAATGACCGTCCGGTCCGACTCCGCAAACATCCCGATATAATCCTCCAGCATCCGCCGGATCCGGCTGAAGCTGCCGTCCATCGTGTCCGGCGTGATCGAAAATATGACCGGCGCGCTCCCGTTCAGCATCACCGTCACCTCACGCTTCTTCGAATCCTCCCGGTCGTAGGAGCCCGATATGGTCACGATCTTGACGACCTCGCCGATGACCTGACCCTCGTAGTCGCGGATCCGGTCCTCGTAGGCGGCCGCGAGAGCTTCTTTCTCGACGATCTCCTGCCGGTCTTTGGCCAGCTCCTCCTCCGCCAGCCGGAGCGCTTCCTCCGCGCGGGCTGTCTCCGCCCGGGCCGCCGCGACCTCTTCCGCCGCTGCCGCCCCCGCCTTCTCGGCGGCCAGGGCATACCCGATCATCACGACGAAGAGGAAAATGAAAATCACATCCAGAAGCGGCGTGAGATCGATCGGAGCGTTCGGCAGGCTCGAGGGTCCGGGGTTTCTGCGCCTCATTTCGGCGCCTCCGGGGCGGGCCCTGCATTTTCCTTAAAATCCGCCTTTCTTGTCAGGATCTGCCGCTCGATGACCGCATCCTTTGAGGCGAGGTCGGCGTCGATGGCGTTGACCAGCACGCCGATAAAGACCGCATCGGCCAATTTCAGGACGATGGAGAAGACAAGCCCGATGGCTGTCGTCCACATCGCCGTTCCGAGACCCGCGACCAACCCGTCGATATCCGCCGCGCCGGTGCCCGTAATGAGGCCAATCACCGTCCCGAGGATCCCCATGAGCGGAAGGAGCGCGATGAGCTGCCCGTTCCGCACATAATCCGCGTAGGCTGTATTGAAATCGCGGCGGTTGTTCTCGATGTCCGCAAGGTCATAGACCGTGGCTTCCGCGTGGCGGATGCGCATTTTCCCGTCAGGGCCGACCGACTCGTCGTGGATGCCGCCGCTCTCCCGGACAGCCAGCGAGGAGAGTTTTGTCTGGACGCAGTGAAGCCGGTTCCAGTTCCGGAACATTGCGAAGCTTATGGCAAAACCGACGAAAATTATCAGCATGCACAGGACAATATTCAGCGGGCTCATCTCTTTTCACTCACCTCCTATATATGATATGATAACATGTATCAGCCAATAAAGCAAAGCGAAGGTGGTAAAATGTCACAAAAGTCTGTTGAACAAGCCGTAAAAGACCGTCATATTTACATGACGACGACCCCTGTTCCGAAGCTGATCACGCAGCTCTCGATCCCGACGATCATCAGCATGCTGGTCACCGGGCTTTACAATATGGCGGACACCTTTTTCGTCGGCAGGATCTCCACCAATGCCACCGCCGCCGTCGGCGTCGTCTTCTCGCTGATGTCCATGATCCAGGCACTCGGGTTCTTCTGCGGCCAGGGCTCCGGCACCTATGTCTCGCGCAGGCTCGGCGCGGACGACATCAGGGAGGCCAACGAGATGGCCGCCACCGGCTTCTTCCTCGCGTTCGGCCTCGGGGTCATTTTCTCGATCGCCGGCCAGATCACCGTGCGGCCGCTCGCGTCCTTCTTGGGAGCGACCCCGGCCATCCTCGAGGACACGATTGCCTACATGCGTTACATTCTCATCGGAGCCCCCTTCATGATGTCCCAGCTCGTAGTCAACAACCAGCTGCGCTTCCAGGGCAGCGCGGTCTACGCGATGGGCGGGCTTGTCTCCGGCGCGGTCCTCAATATCGGGCTGGATCCGCTTTTCATTTTCGTCTTTAAAATGGGCGTCGCCGGCGCCGCACTCGCCACGATCCTGTCCCAGCTCGTCAGCTTCTGCGTGCTGCTCTACGGCAGCTATCAGGGTCCGAACGTCCGGATCCATATAAAAAATGTCCGCCTGAACGGACATTATCTCTTCCATATCGTAAACGGCGGCACACCCTCCCTCTTCCGGCAGGGTCTCGCCAGCATCACCCACATCATCCTGAACAGCACCGCGGCCGCGCTGGGCGGCGAGGCGGCCATCGCCGCGATGTCCGTCGTCAGCCGCGTCATGATGCTCGCGATCTCCGCGCTCATCGGGTTCGGCCAGGGCTTCCAGCCGGTCTGCGCCTTCAACTACGGTGCCGGCCTCAAGGCGCGCGTCCGGGAGGCCTACTGGTTCTGCGTGCGCTACGGGACCATTTTTCTTGTGGTCATGGCGGCTCTCTGCTTCATCTTCTCGGGAAATATAATCGCGTTCTTCCGCGACGACCCGGACGTCATCGCGATCGGGCGCGTCGCGCTCCGCTTCCAGGCGGCGGTCTTCCCGCTCAACGCTTCGGTCGTCATCTCCAACATGATGATGCAGTCCATGGGCAAAGGCGTCAAGGCCTCGATCCTCGCGGCCGGCCGCAACGGGCTCTTCTTCATCCCCGCGGTGCTCACGCTGACCCGGCTGTTCGGCCTCACCGGTCTTGAAATGAGCCAGGCTGCGGCGGACCTTATGACCTTCCTCCTGATGGTTCCGCTGACGCGGTCGATTGTGCGGGAGCTCGGGGACTGATTTACCTGCGGGGACGGTTCCTGGGGGACGGTTCTTAAAAAACGCGATTCTCACACGAGAATCGCGTTTTTTTAAGAGAACCGTCCCTGGGAACCGTCCCTAAAACAGCGTCAGCTGCCGATACTCCTCCCTGGGCCGCTCCGCCATAAGCGCCGGCCCTGTCTTCCGAAGAAGCGCCGCCGCTCTACTCTCATCAAACACCCAGTCCGCGGCCTCCGCCTCGTTAAGGATGACCGGCATCCGGTCATGCACGTCGGCGACGCTCGCGTTCGCAGCCGTCGTCAGGATGACAAACCGCTCCTCCTCACCGAACATGTTATAGATCCCGGCCATATAGATCGTCCGCCGATCCGGCAGAAAATAAGTGACCTTCGTCTTCTTTGCGTCCCACTCATAGAACCCCGCTGCCGGGACCACGCAGCGCCTCTTCTCCGCGCTCGCCGCAAAGCTCGGCCTTGCAAAGACCGTCTCCGCCCGCGCGTTGATGAGCAGCTGCCCCTTGCGCGCTGCCGGGAATCCCCAGCGCATCGCCCGCGCGGCAAATTTTCCGCCGGAGCCTGTAAGGACAAGCCCGGTCTCCGAGGGATGGATATCCCCGTAACGGTTGAGATGAAGCTCCTCATCTGAAAAAGAAGCAAGACGCAAAACGTCCTGCTCCGTCACTTCCCTTAAAATATATCTTCCGCACATACCCTTACCGTCCGCGAGGGGGTTTTTATTCCTCCTCGTCTTTGATCTCCGTCAGGTCATCGGTTCCCGGCATCTCTCTTTTTCCGCCGAGCAGGGCGCTGAAGAGGTCATTTTTGCCGGAGCCGCCGAGAAGCGAGCTCAGAAGATCATCCGACTTTCCCGAAGACGAACCCGCGCCCTGAAGGAGCGAGCCCAGAAGATCCGCCGCGCCCGAAGACTCGCCTTTGAGGACGCTCATCGCCTTCTTCTTCGTGTCCGAATCCGCCGCGCGGTAGAGCTCCACCAGCTTTTTCTCGGTCGCGGTCAGCTTCACTGACGTCCCGGAACTGCCGGAGGCGGGCTTTTTCGCGGAGGACGAGCTCCCTGCCGCAGGCTTCTTCGCCGAGGACGTCGCAGCGGCTGAAGAGCCGCCCTTCGGGGCCTCGAGGAGCGATTTCTGCGTCACCCCCGTGACTTTCGCGATCGCTTTCAGCTGGGCGTCCGTAAGATCCTTCTCGCCCCGCTCCGCCTTGCTGATATCCGAGGCGGTGAGCCCGCTCACGCGGTCCGCCAGCTGCGCCTGCGTGAGACCTGCCTTTGTCCGCGCTTCCTTAATGAGCACGCCGACTTTCTTAGCTGCCATAAAAAGCCCTCCTTCCGCATTCTTCGTATCCGTCTTTCGGAAAATGAAAAGACGCGCCCGGCTGCCCCGTGCTCCACAGGGATATTCAAATAAGGTGCACCTGGACACAGGCAATACCCAAAAGGGCACTCCTCCCGGAACCGAACCGCGTCTTATTTTATTATATAATATGAAAGTATCTCCCGCAAGGATGATTGCATAATTCCCCGCTTTCAGGTAAGATGATAAGAACAGCAGTAAGGAGGTCACATGATGAATATCGTCGTATTCGGCACTACATTTGTCGACATCAAGGGCTGCCCCGACGGCCCCTACATTCCCGCCGGCCGCAATGCGGGCACGATCCACGAGGTCCACGGCGGCGTCGGCCGCAACATCGCGGAGGACATCGCGAACATCGGCATGCCCGTCACGTTCGTCAGCACCGCGGATCACTCCGCGCTGAGCCAGGGGGTCCTTGAGCGCCTCGCCCGCTCCGGCGTCGACGCGTCCCATATAAGGAGAACAGCCGACGGCCTCGGCACCTGGCTTGCGGTCTTCAACGAACAGGGAGACGTCGTCGCCTCGATCTCAAAACGCCCGGACCTGGCCGCGATCGCGGAGACCTGCGCCGCGGAGGGCGATCGGATCATGGCGGACTGCTCGGCGGTCCTCGTCGAGATCGATATGGAGCCGGAGGTCCTCGCCCCGGTCTTTGACCTTGCGGAAAAATACGCCTGCCGGGTCTGCGCCGTCACCTCCAACATCACGATCGCTGCCGAGCGCATGGATTATCTCAGAAAATGCTGGCTCTTCGTCCTCAACCGGCAGGAGGCGGGCATTTTCTTCGGGGAGAACTATGACGCGCTCTCTCCCGGCGAGCTCATGCGCCTTCTCCCCTCCCGGCTGGCCGCGGCCTCCCTTCCCCGGATGATCGTCACGCTGGGCGATCAGGGCGCGGTCTTCGCGAGTGCGGGCGGAAAGACCGGTTTCGTCCCCGCGCTCACGGTCCCCGTCGTCGACACGACCGGCGCCGGCGACGCCTTTTTCGCGGGCGTATCCGCATCCCTCGCCTGCGGCAAAAAAATGGCCGAAGCCTGCGAGATCGGAACCCGTCTCGCCGCTTCGGTCATTCAGACGACTGAAAATGTCTGCCCGCGCATAAACCCCGAAGAACTGGGGCTTGACCCGGAAATCGTTTAGTTGCTGCCGCCGGTCGGCAGGTAGGGGATCAGCGCCCCGGCGACACCGCTGATCGGCATCGTCTGCAGCCAGACTTCACCCGGACCTGTCAGGACCGTGTTGAAGAGGCCTTCGCCGCCGAAGAGCACGTTCGAGACACCCTTGATCGTCTGGATATCCATGGAAACGCCCGCGGAAAAGCCCGCGACGTTGCCGGTGTCCACGACGATCTGCTGCCCGGCCTTCAGGTTGTACTTCACAAGCTCGCCGTCGATCTCGACGAACGCGAGGCCGCGGCCTTCCAGCTTCTGCATGATGAAGCCTTCGCCGCCGAAGAGGCCCGCGCCGAGCTTCTTCTTGAAGTGGATGCTCAGCCTGACCGTCTCCTCACTCGCAAGGAACGCGGATTTCTGGAAGATCCACGGCCCTGCGGAGACATCGACCGCCTCGATCCTGCCCGGGAAGCTGGATCCGAACGTGATCATGCCGTTTCCGCCCTTCGCGGTGTAGATGTTCTGGAAGATCTTCTCGCCGGAGAACAGCCTGCCCAGGCCGCCGGTACCGGTGGTCTTCATTTCCATGTTCGGTGACATCCAGACCATCGAGCCGCTCTCGGTGATCATCTTCTCGTTGTTCTCAAGCCTGCACTCGACGACCGGAAACGGAGTTCCCTTGATTTCGTACTGCATAAAAAGCCTCCTTCTTAATGATGTGAGATGATACTTTCTGATACCAGTATAGTACGATTTCAGACAGTGCGCAAGAAAAATGAATTTCTCCGCACAGCCGGTCTTCTCTATTTTCTTTTGACAGAAAGCCGCAAAAAGGGTATAGTATTTTTCATGAATAAGATGAACGGAAACACCATAAAAATCACAACCGGCGCGATGATCCTCGCGATTTTCGCCATGATGCTCCTCTTAAACCGCCAGACCGGATCCTTCTTCGAGGGCTTCTTCATCTACCTGCTGCCCATCCCGATGGTGCTCTACGCGGCGCTCTACGGCTTCCGGGCAGGTCTCTCGGTCTTTGCGGGCATGTGCCTGTTTTCATTTCTCTTCGGGGGCTTCACGACGATCTTCTACGCGGTGACGGCGGCGCTTCTGGGGCTCATTTTCGGGACGCGGATTTATCTTAAGTGCGATATGACGCGGACGCTCTTTATCGTCATGGGCCTCTCCGCGGTCTTCAACGTCGTGAGCACGGTCGCGCTCGCCTCCCTCTTCGGCTACGACGTCACAGCCGAAGTCACCCAGATGCGCGATGCCATCGGCCAGGCCCTCGCGCAGATGGGCAATGAGGAGGTCATGCAGTTCTACACCCTCGATTTCATGAAGCAGATCTTCATCATCTCGACCGCGGTCATCGGCCTCATCGACGGGTTCATCGTCTACAGGCTCTCGCTCTTCATCGCAAAGCGCCTGCGCATCAGCACCGACCGCGCAATCCCCATTAAGGACCTCTATCCGCCGAAGTGGACCGGCATCGCCGCGATCCTCCTCTACATCTACGGACTTTACTCCTTCATAAAGCCCTCCGCGGACCCGCTTCTCAACGATATCCGCCAGGGGCTCTGGGTCATCGGCTTCATGTACCTCGTGGTCTTCGGAATCATCGCCCTGACCCAGTTTTTCCGGGCGTTCGTCTCGCGGAGCGCGCTCGTGATCACGCTGCTCACGATCCTCGCCTACTTTGTCCTCTCCCAGGTCCTCCTCTATGTGGGCTTCGCCTACATATCGCTTGGCCTTCACGATTATCTGAAGAAAAAGAACGCGGCGGTCTGAGACTGCCCTTCGCTTCATTGCTGCGGGTGACATCATGCCGGTAATTCGTATTGCGCTGGTCGAAGACGACATCAGTCATGTTCAGAAGATAAAAGAATACCTGGACCGCTTCCGCACAGAGCGGGGGCTGGCATTTTCCGTGCGAGTTTTTAACGACGGCGAGGATATCACGGAGAACTATGCGCCCGACTACGATATCATTTTTCTTGATATCCAGATGCGCTTCATGGACGGCATGTCCGCGGCACGCCTGATCCGGAAAAATGACCCCTCCGTGACCCTGATCTTCCTGACCAGCATGTCCGGTTACGCGATCCAGGGCTACGAAGTCGATGCGCTGGACTACATCGTAAAGCCCGTCTCCTACGAGCTCTTCGCCCGGAAACTCGAGCGGGCGATCGACAGGCTCCGTTCCGACTCCTGGTATTCCGTACTGATCTCTTCGCGGGAGGGCACCGTAAAAATGCCCGTCTCCCGCATCCTCTACATCGAAGCGAGCAGCCACCAGATGACCTATCACACGAAAAACGGCTCGTTTGCCGCCCGCGGCCGCCTGGATGACCTTGAGAAAGAGCTCGCTCCCTACGGTTTTTTCCGCATCAACCGTGGAACGCTGGTCAGTCTCACACATGTAAGCGCTGTCAGGGACGGCTGCTGCGTGATTGAAAATGAAATGCTCCCCATCAGCCAGAAGAAAAAATCTGCGTTTATGGAAGAGCTGACAAAGCTTCTCTAAGGAGGGATCGTCTTGACACCGGAGATGATGATTGCCGCTCCGGGAACGGTCTATGCGGCAAATTTTGCGCTCGCAGCCCTGGCGCTCGGCCTGTCGAACCCGCCGCGCGGCACACTGCTGCGGAGGCTTCTGATCGGATTCGGACTGACAGCCCTGAACATCCTGTTCGCCCATGTGACTGACTTCGATATAAATGCGCTGTATTTTCCGACACTTGTCTTTGCTCTGGGGATCGCCGGACTAATTCTGCACCTCATCTGCGATATGCCGGCGGAAAACACGGTGTATTTTACGCTTCACGCCTTCATCGCGGGAGAGTTCTCTTCGGCTTTCTCGTGGCAGATCTGCCTGTTCCTTCTGCGACGCGGCCTCCTTGCCGCAAGTCCGTTCCGGCTGAACCTGCTCTGTCTTTTGCTCAGCGCGCTTGTTCTTGCCGGACTCGGCTTCTATTGCAGCCGCCTTTCGGAGGAGCATGCGCATTTTCGCGCCGACCGAAAGACGCTCGTCTCTACCGGTCTTACCGTGCTCGGCATTTTCCTCTTCAGCAACATCAGCGATGTCTTCACGAACACGCCGTTCTCCGGGAACTCCGCCTTTGAGATCAACCTGATCCGAATGCTGGCGGACGCCGGAGGACTTATTCTGCTGGAAGCGGCGCGCAGCCACCGGGCGGAAGTGCAGCGGGCGGCGCAGCTGCAGATCATGGACAACCTGCTGCAGTCCCAGTACAGCAGCTTCAAGACTTCGGAGCGCAGCATGGCGCTGATCCATCAGAAATACCACGACCTGAAGCACCAGATCGCTTACCTGCGCGAGGACGCGCACAGTCCCGATGGTCTGGCCGGCCTTGACCGGCTCGAGCGGGAGATCCGCAGCTTCGAGGCGATCAGCAGCACCGGCAATCACGTGCTCGACACGATTCTCACCGACAAGACGCTTCAGTGCCAGCAGCTGGAGATCAGCCTGACCTTTACCGGCGACGGGAGACTGCTCGATTTTCTGCCGCCCATGGACCTTGCCGCCCTGCTCGGAAACCTGCTCGACAACGCGATTGAACACGTAAGCGGCCTCTCCGGGCCGGCACAGCGCTGGATCGAGCTCTCCGTGCGGAAAAATGCCGGTTTTATCGTACTCGAAGTAACGAACCCCGCCGGCGGGGACATACAGTTCGAGAACGGGCTGCCGAAGAGCACCAAGGGCGACGACCGCTACCACGGATTCGGCACCATGAGCGTGCGGGAGACCGGGGAGCGCTACGGCGGCAGCGCCGGCTTCACCCTGAAGAACGGCTGCTTCACGGCCAAGGTCAGCTTCGCGGCGCCTTCCGCTTAACTCCCTGCATTTCACGACAAAAATACCGTCTTTTACGCCATTCCCCGCACACCTTCCCTTCAGGTGATAGAATTGACTCAGCTTTAACAATCACCAATGCGCTTTTTCGCAGAAAGGGAGGTTCTATGAAGAAAGGAATGAAACCATCAACCTGACGCGGCCTGATGACCATCTGTGCGGTCCTGCTTGCGCTCCTGATCGGCGCGGGCAGTATCACGCAGGCGCGCGCTTCCTTTATCAACAGCCGTCTCGGCACGTCAAACTACAAGACGATCAAGCACGAGTCTGACAACGACGGCACCTACTTTGATTCGGAGTTTGGCTCCATCGAGGAAGTTGTCGGCGAACTTGAAAATGTCGCCGCCGAGATTGCCTCCGAAGGCGCTGTCCTTCTGAAAAATGAAAACAGCGGTCTCCCCATCGACAAGAGCAGCGAGAAGGTCACCCTTTGGGGCCTCAACTCGCAGGAACCCGTCCTCGGCGGCCTGGTCGGCTCTTCCGTCGCCTACGACCCGAGCACCGGGCAGAAAGCCTACGGCATCGAGGAAGCCCTGACCGAGAAAGGCTTTAACCTGAACGCGGACATGATGGCCTTCTACAACGGGGACGCCACCGCGAGCTACCGCATGCGCTCCCAGTTCTTCGGCCAGGAAGTCTTCGGTCATTCGCTGAGCCCCATTTTCTGGGCGATGCCCGTCGGCCCGATGGAGTATTTCGTCGGTGAGGCGCCGGCCAGCCTCTACAGCGACAGCCTGCTGGCCTCCGCGGATGACTCCGTCGCGGTCGTCGTGATCTCCCGCGACAACTCCGAAGCAGCCGACTACTCTCTCCAGATGCACAATACCACCGAGGGCGACAGCTTCGAGCGTCCGCTCGCGCTCTCCCAGTACGAGCGCGATATGATCGGCCTCGCCAAGGCGCACTCCACCCGCGTCGTCGTCCTCCTCAACTCCGACTGCCCGATGGAGATCCGCGAGCTGAAGGATGACCCGGAGATCGACGCCATCCTGTGGATCGGCCTGCCCGGCATGTACGGCATGCTCGGCGTGGCGGATGTCCTCTCCGGCGATGTGAACCCCTCCGGCGGCCTGCCCGACACCTACGTCACCAACGTGACCTCGAACCCCGCCATGGTCAACTTCGGCGTCTATCTCTACGACAACTCCGAGTACATGGGCGGTGAGCTGACCGAGGCCAACAAGGGCAACTGGTTCGTCGTGGAGACCGAGGGCATCTACGTCGGCTACAAGTACTACGAGACCCGCTATGAGGATCTGGTCCTCGGAGCCAACAACGCCTCCTCCGAGGCCGGCTCCGCTGCGGGCGGCTCCTGGAATTACGCAGTCGAGATGGTCTATCCGTTCGGCTTCGGCCTCTCCTACACGACCTTTGAGCAGACGCTCGAGAGCGTGGACGTCACGGTCGGCGGCCAGGGCACGGCGGTCGTGAACGTCACCAACACCGGCGACGTCGCGGGCAAGTCCATCGTCGAGCTCTATGTGCAGGCTCCCTACACCGCGGGCGGCCTTGAGAAGGCAGCTGTCAACCTGATCGGCTTCGGCAAAACCTCGGTCCTTGAGCCGGGCGCATCCGAAAAAGTCACCGTGACCTTCGATCCGGCCTACATCGCCAGCTACGACGAGAACGCCGTGAAGGCGGACGGCACCATGGGCGCATGGACGCTCGACGCGGGCACCTACTACTTCTCGATCGGCAACGGCGCGCATGAGGCTCTCAACAACATCATCGCCGCGAAGACCGGGTCCGAAGCCGGCCTCTTCATCAACACTAACGAGTCGATCAATGCGGAAAATGCAAAGACCTGGGAACTCGCCGACACGGACATCGAGACCTACTCCGACGGTGTCGAAAATGCGCTTCAGGACGCTGACATCAACAAGCTGATCCCGGGCGCGGCCGAGTACATGACTCGCTCCGACTGGTCGAAGGGCTGGACGACCGTCGAGACCCTGCATCCGACGGATGAGATGATGGTCGGCCTCACCAACAGGACCTACAGCCTCGCCGAGAACTCCGGCGACGTCACCTGGGGCGCCCAGAACGGCCTCAGGCTCTGCGACTTCATCATCACCGACGATGACGGCAACTACGCCGGCGTCCTCGACTTCGACGATCCCCAGTGGGATCTGCTCCTTGACCAGATCACGCTCGACGAGGCGATCAACTTCATCGAGTGCGGCGGCGACGACCTCGAGAACATCGACTCCATCGGTTTCCCGAGGACCTACATGAACGACGGCCCGATCGGCTTCGTGTTTGACCAGGTCGGCGGCTACTCCGTCAAATGGTCCGATTCCAACTCTGACGAGCCCACCTACGTCGGGACCGACAGCCCCTACGCAAAATACTCCATGGCCGTCATGCCGACCGCTCCGGTGGCCGCTGCGACCTTCAACCAGGAGCTCATCGTGCGCGAAGGCGAGATGCTCGGCGAGGAGTCCCTCTGGTCCAACGATGCGAGCATGATGGGCCCCGGTGCAAACCTGCACCGCGCTCCCTACTGCTCCCGCAACCATGAGTACTACTCCGAAGATCCGATGCTGGTCAACCTGATGTCCGTCGCGGTCTGCATCGGCGGCGAGAGCAAGGGCCTCATGATGGAGCCCAAGCACCTTGCCTTCAACCATCAGGAAATGAACCGCTCCGGCATGTCCACCTTCCTGACCGAGCAGGCCGGCCGTGAGACCGAGCTCCGCGGTTTCCAGGGCTGCCTGTCCTCGAACCACGCGAAGATGGTCATGACCGCCTTCAACCGCATCGGCACCGTGTTTGCCGGCGCTCACATCGGCGTGCAGGAGCAGATCCTCCGCAACGAGTGGGGCTACACGGGCGGCATCATCACCGACATGATCAACGGCGCTGACTACATGAACTGGAAAGACTCCGTCCTCGGCGGCGGCGGCACGATGCTCGCCGGTCCGACCTCCTACGACGGCACGGAATGGGGCACCATGACCGCCAGCCGTTCCGCGATCGCTTCCGACGCGGTCTTCCAGCAGAAAATGAAAGACGCCATCAAGTACTACCTCTACACGACCGCGGGCAGCAACGCCATGAACGGCATCACCAGCGATGTGGAACTCGTCTACGTCCGCACCTGGTGGCAGAACGCCGTGACCGGCGCGACCGTCGCAGCAGGCATTCTCACAGCCCTGTGCGCCATCTTCTACATCCGCGCGCTCAGCAGGGGCAGAAAGGAGCAGTAAATGAATCTCAAGGATAAAAGACTCAGCTTCTACCTGATGATCGCCGCGGCGGTCCTGGCGGTGGTCGGCTTCTCCTTCTACCGGACCGCGTCCGTCGTGGAGGGGAACGTCCAGACGATTGTGATCGTCGGCGTCGTCCTCACGGTCGCCATGGTCGTTCTCTCGATGCTCAGGGGCAAACCGCGCTTTCTGAACCTCTGCGCGACCGTGATCGCGATCGTGCTCGCCTGGGGCTTTGTGCAGAGCGTGAATATGCAGCTCGATCCGCTCGGCTGGTGGATCTCCGGCCTGTACACCTACGATCAGGTCAAGGGTTACATTTTCTTCGCGGTGCTCATCGCGATCGCCATCCTGCTTGATGTGATCGCATCTTTCATTGACCTGCAGAAATAACACTTATGCCTGCGGGGCCCGGGCCCGGGCCCCGCACTTTATTTTATAGGAGGAAATCGTGAAACAAGAGAAAAAAGGTCTGCCGCTTCCGCCCACGCTGATCAAATCCGACAAGGTGACGATCTTCCCCGAAGCCGTGCTGGGCTACCTCGTCGGTCCCACCCTGGCCGCGACAGCCAACGCGGTGCTCGCCAACTATTTCAACGCCTACATGTCCAACGTCCTCAACATCAACCGCTGGGCGAGCTGGTTCTTCGCCTGGATCCCGGTGATCTCGGTCGTCTTCGTCATCATGGGCAACATCATGGTCGGCCGCCTGATGGACAGGAACCGCACTATCGCGGGCAAGGCGAGGCCTCTCGTCCTGCTCTCGGTACCCTTAAGCGTCCTCGGACTTCTGGTTCTTTTCGTGCTCTCGCCCTACGTCAATGAAACCATGCCCGAGAAGCAGACCGCCGCGCTCATCCTTCTCGCGATCGGCTACATCCTGTGGTTTGCGATCGCGTTCCCGATGTATTCGGCGCCGCACGCGGCCATCGTCAGCCTCTCGACCCGCGAGAGCAAGGACAGAGGCCTCCTCGCCACGATCTCCAACGCCTGCGCGATGGCGGCGATGGGCATCGCCTCGATGGTTCTTCCCTTCTTCCTGCGCCTGCTCTTCGTCTACGACATGAACCCGGCCGCGGGCACGCCGGTCACCAACGACGCCGGCACGATCGAATACTACATCGATGAAGGCGGAGCGGTCATCTACGACGGCCTCGCCTCCTACAACCACTGGAAGGTCTTCGTCCTCGCGCTCATGGTCATCACGGTCATCGGTGCTCTCATCGAGTACTTCTTCACCCGCGAGCGCGTCTCCGAGGAAGCTTTCCGCGGCGGCGGCGAGGAGAAGAAGGAAGCGATCCCGATCGGGAAGCAGGCTTCCGTCTGCCTCCACGATCCCTTCTGGATCATCATGATGGCCTTCTTCTTCTGCTTCCAGCTCGGGGGCATGATCAAAAATGTATCCCAGCTCTACTTCTGCCAGGCCATGTTTCCGGATGCGAGCGGCAACTACACCGTCTCCTACGGCGGCGCTCTGCAGGGCACGCTGGCGATCGTCGGTGCGGTCCCGACCGCGCTCGGCATGCTGGCCGCTGTCCCGCTGGCCAACAGGATCGGCAAGGGCAAAGCAATCTTAAGCGGAGCCGTCATGGCCGTCCTCGGCGGCATTCTCGGTCTCCTTTTCCCCTCGAACTATCCGATCGTCCTCGTGTCCTTCGTGATCAAGGCGCTCGGCTCGACGCCTGCCATGTACCTCGGCCTCGCGCTGCTCGCGGACGTTTACGACCACCAGGAGGCGCTCAACGGCTTCCGGACGGACGGCTTCAGCCTGATGATCTACGGCGCGATCATGGCCGGCATGACCGGCATCGCCACCGGCATCATGAACAGCATCCTCTCCGCCCTCAACTACTCCGCATCCAACATCTCCTCCCCGGCGATCCGGGCGGCCATGCCCTGGCTCTTCATCGGCGGCGAGACGATCTGCTACCTGATCATCTTCGCGATGTTCCTCTTCATGAAGGTGGAACGCTGCTCCGCGCTCGACCACGCCGCGATCAAACTGGACAGCGGCGAGGAGCCGGACCTTTCGGGTATCGCCGACAACGAGGAGCTTCGGCAATTCAATGAACAGCGCAGGAAAAACGGAAAACCTGAACTGAAGATAAAAGGAGCATAAAGATGAAACAGGGATTTATCCATGCATCCGGAAAAAATCTCATCGACGGCAGCGGTTCCGTCTTTCAGATCCGCGGTGTGAACCTCGGCAACTGGTTCGTGCCGGAGTGCTACATGGCAGCCGCCGGTGTCGGCAGCTTTGAGACGGGCGTCTACACCACGGAGCGCGCTCTCCGGGCCATGAAGGCCAATCCGAACCTCACCGACGAGGAGATTGAAGAGCTCTACCATATCTACATGCAGAGCTACATCACCGAGGAAGATTTTAAGGAGATCGCCTCCGTCGGGCTCAACACCGTCCGCATCCCCTTCACCTGGCGCGATCTCACCACCGACGGGATCACCCTCCGCGAGGATGCGTTCCATTATCTTGACTGGGCGCTCGCCATGTGCGAGCAGTACGGTCTCTACGCGATCCTGGACCTCCACGGCGCGATCGGCTCCCAGAATATGGACTTCCACTCCGGCGACGACGCGAGCTTCAATCTCTACGGCAGTCCGGAGAACCGTGAGAAGACCATCGGACTCTGGAAGATCATCGCGGAACGGTACCGTGACAACACCGTCGTCCTCGGCTACGACCTCTTAAATGAGTGCCGCAAGGCGCCCCACAAGTTCGGCGGGAAGATCTGCAGCGATTTCTACGACGAGCTCTACCGGGCGGTGCGCTCCGTGGATACGAATCACCTGATCTTCATCGAGTATTTTACGTTTCCGATCCACGGCGTGGGCATAAGGCACTACAGCTGGGAAAATGTCGCCGCCGAGTACCACATCTACAACCTCACGCCATTTTCCCAGAAGACCTGCCTTCGGATGATCTACGCGATGCACCTCATCTCCGGGAACACGCGCGTCCCGGTCTACGTCGGAGAATTCAACGCCTGGAACAAGGTGAGCGACTGGGACGCGACGCTGGACTTCTTCAACAGGCACGGCTGGTCATGGTCCTCCTGGACCTACAAGGCCAACGAGCTGGTCTACAAGAGAGACTACAAGAAGGAGCACGCCGGCCGCGACTGGGGACTCTACGTGCTCGATATCGAGCCGGTCGACCTCTCGACGGCAGGCTTCGACGAGATCGCGGAGGTCTACCGAGCCACGGTCACGGGCAATGCGAGGAAAACCTATATTCACGATTTTTACCGGAGAAGGCTGAGATAACTCATTTCACATAAAGGAGGATCCATGAAAAAGTATGATTTCAACCACGGCTGGACCTGCCGCGCCTTAAAGCCCGGTGCGGAGGCGATCCCGGTCACACTCCCGCACGACGTGATGCGCACGGAGGCGCGCGTGAACACGAGCCTCGGCGAGGGCAATATCGGCTGGTTTGAGGGCGGCGACTATGAGTACCGCAGGATCTTTACCCGGGACGAGCTTCCTGAAAATGAAACCCTCATCCTCGAGTTCGAGAGCGTCTACCGAAGTGCGGAGGTCTGCCTGAACGGGGAGAAGATCGCTTACCGTCCCTACGGCTACACCAATTTCTACGTGGATCTCACCGGCCGCCTTAAGGACGGCGAAAATGAGCTCCAGGTCATCGCCCACAACGCCGACCAGCCGAACTCGCGCTGGTATTCCGGGACGGGCATTTTCCGCCCGGTCTGGATCTGGGCCGGCGACGAGAAGCACATCCCGGTGAACGGTGTGAAGATCACGACGCTCGGCATCAGCCCGGCAGTCATCCGCATCGACGTCGCAACGTCGGTCCCCGGTGAGGTCAGCGTCGAGATCCTCGACGGGGAGACCGTCGCGGCAAAGGCTGAGGGCACAAGTCCCTTTGAGATCACAGTCCCCGATGCAAAGCTCTGGAGCACCGACGCGCCGAACCTCTACAAAGCCCGCGTCCGCTTCGGCGAGGATCTTGCGGAGGAGACCTTCGGCATCCGCACCCTCACCTGGACCCCGGAAAAAGGCGTGGCGCTGAACGGCGAGCGCGTCGTGATCCGCGGCGCCTGCATCCACCACGACAACGGGATCCTCGGGGCCTGCACGTACCCTGAGGCGGAGGAGCGCCGCATCCGCATCCTCATGGAATCCGGCTACAACGCGGTCCGCTCCGCCCACAATCCCTGCTCCAAGTACCAGCTTGACGTCTGCGACCGCCTCGGCATGCTGATGATGGATGAGTATGTCGACTGCTGGTACATGCACAAGACCCAGTACGACTACGCATCCTACGTCTCCGACTGGTGGAAGCAGGATATGAAGGACATGGTGGACAAGGATTACAACCATCCCTCCGTGATCATGTACTCCACCGGCAACGAGGTCGCCGAGACCGCCCAGGAGAAAGGCATCGCCCTGCAGAAAGATTTCACCGAGTACCTGCACAGCCTCGACGCGACCCGCCCGGTGACCTGCGGCATCAATATTTTCTTCAATTTCCTCTCCTCCATGGGCATGGGCGTCTACAGCGACGAGAAGGCCAAACAGCAGGCGGAAGCCGCCAGGAAGGCCGCCCAGAACTCCAGGGCCAAAAAGCCGAAGAAGAAAGCGGTCGGCTCCGAGTTCTACAACATCCTGGCTGCGAAACTCGGCTGCGATTTCATGAAGTTCGGCGCTTCTCTTCCGCCCTGCGACTGGAAGACGCGCGACGCGTTCGCCGTCATGGACATCGCCGGCTACAACTACGGCAACTGACGCTACCGCAAGGATGCGAAGAAGTATCCAAACCGCCTGATCCTCGGCTCCGAGACCCTGATCGGCGACGCCTACGATTTCTGGGAGGACGCGAAGGCGGTCCCGCAGGTGGTCGGCGATTTCGTCTGGGCCGGCTGGGACTACATCGGAGAATGCGGCGACGGCGGCCCAGAGTTCGCCGACTACAAGTCGGAAGCCCCGGAGGACCGCATCCGCGGCGGCACGTGCCGCATCGACGTGACCGGCAAGAAGACCCCTGAGGTGGACTACACCCGCATCGCCTTCGAGCTTGAGAAGGGGCCGAAGCTGGCCGTCTTCCCGGTCTATGAGAAGGAAAGGCCCGGCATCTCCGGCTGGCAGCTGACCAGCGCGAAGCGCTCCTGGACCTACCCCGGCTGCGAAGGCCAGGAGACCGACGTGGAGGTCTACGCCCGGGCGGCTCTCGTAAAGCTCTATGTGAACGGCAAATGCGTCGGCAAGAGGAAACCGAACAAGGCGCGCGCTGTCTTCCGCGTGGCCTACCAGCCCGGAAAGCTCACCGCCGTCTCCTATGATGCCTCCGGCAGGGAAATCGCCAGGGATACGCTCAAGACGGCCGGCAAAGAGACCGAGCTCCGCCTTGAGCCGGAGAAGCTCTCCGCAAAGCCCGGCGAGATGCTCTATCTCAGAGTCCGCTACACGGACAAAAACGGCGAGATCAAGCCGATGGAGAAGCACCGCGTATCCTTCACCGCCGAGAACGGGACCGTGATCGGCACGGCGAACGGCAGCACCTATTTTAAGGGCAATTACGCACAGTCGGAAGTGCCGACCTACTTCGGCGAAGCCCAGGTGATCGTGCAGGCCGGCGAAGCCGGGACGATCCGCATCACCGCCTCCGACGAGAACGGGAGCGTTACGGCAGAGATCAGCTGCGGCTGAATTTCACAGAATAAAAAATGCGCCGGCAGGCGCTCACATCCAAAAAACGGGACGGCTTAAGCCGTCCCGTTATCTTATATCCGGAAGGAACCCCGCTGCAAGCACGATCCCGCTCCCCTCCGGCGCGGCCTCGCGGGCCTCCCGGAACCCCTGCGCGATCGCCTCCGCGCTGTAACCGTCGTGGTTCACGAGAAATGCATTCACCCCGCACCGGGCCGCCATCATGATGTCGGAGGTCATATCATTTCCGATCATCAGCGTCTCCGCCGGGTCCATACCGTGTTTTTCGAGCATTTTCATGAGAAACCGCGGCTCCGGCTTCCTGATTCCGTGTTCCGAGGAAATGAAAACATCCTCAAAATACCCGTCAAGCCCCAGCTCCGCCATCTCCGGCCTTGTAAAGAGGCTCTGCGCGTTCGAGAGCAGGTAAACGTGTTTTCCCTCCTCCCGGAGCCTCTCAATGAGGGAGACCGTGTCCGGGTAAAGCCCGAACCGAATCCGCGAGAGGATCCGGAAGGCACAGGCGAAGGAGGAGCTCCATTTTTCAAGCGTCTCCGCGTCAAAACTCCGAGGGTCGCCCCAGATCCCGTCTGCGCGGAGGTGCGGCGCTTCGAGAAGAAGCCGTTTAAAGACAGTCCCGATATCCGCCTCCGGGTACTCCGTCCCAAGAGCGGCCCGAAGCCGCTCCTCCTCGCCGCGGATCAGCTCCCGGTAACGATCCCGCATCTTAGCGGGCTCACAGACCGCCCCGTAGGCGTTCATGACCGCGGAGACCTTACGCCAGAACGGAAGCGGCTTCTGGTCCGTGCGGATATCGATCAGTGTCGCGTAGAGATCAAAAATGTAATTTCTCATCGCGTCCTCACATATATTTCTGCCATTCCCTCGCGGTCTCGAACTTCTGCTCCGCGAGCAGGGCCATGATCTTCTCCGAAACCGTGTTCTTCCGGGCGAAGAGCTCCGCGAGCGCGTCCTCTTCGCCGTAGCGCGACCCGTAGATATAGAGGAGGTCGTAGAGCCGGTAGAGGTGCTCGAGCTCCTTCAGCGTTTCCGGAAGCTCGTCGACGAAGCGCGTGCGAATGTTAAAATGCGCTCCCCGCCACTGCCTCCGGTACATCTCGACAAAGGCTGCGTGCAGGTCTTCATCGCGCTCGTCGAACGGCATCGTGATGAAGCGGTAGATGAACTCCTTGTCGTCGATCCCGTCCGCCTCCATCTCCCGCGCAAGCAGAAGCTCGCGCATCGCGACCGCCTTCACGTAGCCCTCGCTGCTGTCCGCCTCGATCCACTGGCGTATGATCGCGGAGAGCGGAGCGTCGATGCCGAGGAGCGTCCTCGGAAAGGCAATGACCGCCTTCTTAATTGTCTTATCCCTCCGGCGAAGCGCCTCCCTGAGCCGTTCCGGCTCGTCCACGCACGCGCAGTAGCCCTTCTCGTAGAGCCCGAGCCTGCCGGCCCGGCCGGCGATCTGCTTGTACTCGTCGGTATGGAGGTAGCGGTGCATTTTCCCGTCGAATTTGTCCCGCACGAGGAAGACGACACGGCGGATCGGCAGGTTCATGCCCATGCCGATGGCGTCCGTCGCGGCGACGACCTCATTTTCACCCGAGGCAAAGAGCGCCGCCTGCTCGTGGCGCACGTCGTAGGGGAGCGCGCCGTAGATGAGGCTGCATTTTCTGCCGCGTCTCTTCAGCTCCGAGGCGACCGCGTGCACGTCCTTCCGTGAGAAGACGATGAGGGCGTCCCCTTTCTTCACATCCTTCGGAAATGAAAAGCGCTTCGACTCCGGAATGAGCGGCGTCTTGCGCTCGTGGTACTCGACCTCGTAGGTGTCTCCGCACTCCTCAATCATCCGGATCAGGATCTTCTCCGCGTTCTGTGAGGCGCAGATGTGGATCTCGGCCGCACGTAAACCCAGAATTGCCGCGGTCCAGGCGCCGCCGCGCTCGCGGTCCTCCACCATCTGGGCCTCGTCGATGACCGCGGCCACATGGAAGCGGTCGAGGTCCGCCATCTCGATGGTTGACGCGGTGAAGAAGGCATCCTCCCGGTCGATCCGCTCCTCGCCCGTGAGGAGCGAGCAGGGCTCGCCGTCTGCGTTGATCCGCTCGTACTGCTCGTAGGCCAGAAGGCGCAGGGGACCCAGGTAGACGCCGCTGCCGGCCTTCTCGAGGGCTTTGATCGCCTGGTAGGTCTTGCCCGAGTTGGTCGGCCCGATGTGCAGCACAAAATGACGCATCATCTTCCGGCACTCCGGATAGAGATCCACGTAGCGCTCCGGGACCCGGTCGACGACCTCCTGGCGCACCACGCCCATTTCCTTCAGCATCTGCTTTGTGTGGGGATTCTGCGAGAGCAGCTCCATGATCCGCTCCCGGTCAAAGAGGGAGCAGGCCTCCTCGATGCAGCGCATCGGGTCCGCCAGGGCCGTCAGCTCCTCGCCGGCGTCCTTCCAGACCGGGTCGTACTTCTTTGCGAATTCGGGCCTGATCCGCCGGACCTCCCTCAGGAAAATGTACGACGGCTTCTTCTTGTTGAGCACCAGCGCGGAGGCGTAATCCTTTCCCAGGTATCCCTTCCGCCCGATAATGGTCTTCAGAAAATGCTCCAGCCCGTTCATATCCGTCACCGTGACGTAATCGAACTGCCTGCGCCCGTAATATACTTTTTCTTCGATCTTCTCCGACGAGAAGTAGCGGACCAGCTTCAAGCGCACATACTCGCGCATCTCCTCCGCGGCCTCCGCCGCGATTTCCTGAAGCGGCTCGCTCATGAGCATGAGCAGCAGCTCCTCGCGCCTCCTCTTCACGGCCGCGGAGGCTCCGGAGCGTTTCTTCTTCTTTTTTGTGTTTTCCATATTCTCCTGGGGACGGTTCCTTCCCTGTCTCCCTCAATCTCTTATGATATGCCCCTTCTCAACATGCGGCATGAGAAAGCTCTCTCTCGCATACTCCCACAGCGCCTCGGACCCGCAGTGCGTCCGTTCATTTCTCTTTAAGATCTGCGAAAGATGCACCCCGTGCTCCACCCACGAGCGCCCGTCCGTCGAGTCGTTCAGCATCATCGGCTGCAGGTTGTCCATCGTGCGGGCGAACTTCGCCTCCGGGGTCTCCTGGGCTTCAAACTCAAGCCAGATGTTCTTAAGCCGCCTGCCCTCCTCCTCCGGGAGCATCCCGTAGATCCGATCCGCGGCCTCGCGCTCCCGTGCGGCCTGGGTCTCCTTGCCCGCTTCATCGAAAGCGTAGGTGTCGCCGGCGTAGATCTCCACCAGATCGTGTATCAGCAGCATCGTCACCGTGTGCAGCACGTCAATCTCCTCGTTCGCGTATTTTGCGAGCAGGATCGTCATGATGGCCATGTGCCAGGCGTGCTCCGCGTCATTTTCCTTGCGTTCCCCGTCGGTCAGGTAGGTCTGCCGTCCGATGAATTTCTCCCGGTCGATGAGCCGGAAGAAGTCGAAGAGGCGGTCTAATTCTTCATAAGTCTTCTTTTCCATGTATCTGCCTCTTTATTTCGGAGAATACCTCCTCATGAGACATTCTCTCCGCGCTCACAGCGGCACAATAATCCGCTTCATCCAGCGGATCCGCCATTCGGGCCACGAGCCCCCGCTCATCCCGCTCGATCCTCACCACAAAATCAAACTTATCGTACTCGATGCAGCGCCAGAAATCCGCCTCCGGGAAAATCTCCTGCCGCTCAGGATCGAAGAAATGCTCGCCTCCCTGAATCCTAAGATGCTGCACTCTCTCGTCAAAATCCGGGATTTCCTCGCCGAGCAGCAGCGCCCTGATATACTCCGCGCAGAGCTCGTCCTCCGCTGCCGGCCTGACGCCGCCGTTGCCCATGCACACGAGCGAGACCTTCTCCGGGTTCCTCCTTTTGATGTAGGCGGCGACCGCCCGGGCGTTCACAAGCGCCCCTCCGATGATCTCCTCCGCGTGAACTGCGTTCACGATTCCCTGGGTTCCCGCGCTGGTCGTGTGAATGATCCTTTTTCCCCGCACGTCGATCTTCTCTGCTGCCGAGGGTGAGTTCCCGAAGTCAAATCCCTCGCACATCTTTCCGCCGCGCTCGCCGGCGAGGAGACATTCAGGGTCTTCATTTTTCCAGGCGAAGGCCTCCTCGATCCTGCCGACCGGCCGGATCTCGCGGGCTCCCATCGCATAGAGGTAGCACTCGAGCGAGAAGGCGCGGAAGACGTCGATGATCACGGTGAGCCCGTCGGCTTCCCGGGCACCTTCAAGCAGGTGATAAATACCAATGTCCATATTCTTTCAGTCCTTCCTGTATCAGGCTTATTCTTCTGATACACTCGTTAATGTCTGTTCATTATAGCAGTTTTATCAGGTATCCTCAACACAAGTTTGGCAACCCGCCCGGCTCCCCGGCAAAAAAACAAGCCGGGCAGATGGCTTCATTTCCATCCGCCCGGCTTCTGCCGACATATTTATCTGTCTTTACCTGTAGCTGTGCACACCCGGCAAGAACGTATTGACGCCGATATAGGTGAAGAGCACCGCGATGAACCCGGCGACCGCGAAGATCGCCGCTGCGCGCCCGTTCCAGCCGCGGCGTATCCGGAGGTGCAGATAGATCGAGTAGATGATCCAGGTGATGAGCGACCAGGTCTCCTTCGGGTCCCAGGACCAGTAGCTGCCCCAGGCGCGCTCCGCCCAGATCGCCCCGGTCAGGATCGTGAATGTGAGGAAGAGCAGGCCCAGCGCCACCGAGCGGTAGCCGATGAGGTCCAGCTTTTCCTTCGAGGGCACATGGCGGTCCAGGAAACTCTGGTCCTTCATGCGCTCCCGCATCAGGAAAATGATACCCAGCACGAACGACACCCCGAAACCGCCGTAGGCGATGATCGCCGTCGAGACGTGGAACCCCAGCCAGTTGCTGCGCAGCGCCGGCATCAGCTCGTGCACGTCCTTGCTCTGCATCGCGGCGTAGCCGATGATCAGGAAAATGACAGGCGCCGCAAACGCGCCCAGCACCTGGAACTTATATTTCAAGACAAATACGAGGCTCACCAGGCAGAGGCCCCAGGCGAAGCTCGTGGCAAACTCATACTGGTTGGTGAGCGGCAGGCGGCCGACGCCGATGCCGCGGATCACGAGCGCGATCGTGTGCAGCACGAAGCCCGCTCCCTGCAGGATGATCGCGATCCTCGCGAGATTTTCCTTTTTCGCCGCGACGAACAGGAAATAGAGGATCATCGCCGCAAAGTAGAGCAGCATTGTGACTGTGAACAGTGCATTTTCGATCTGAAGATAATCCATTTGACTCCTCCTTATGCCTGAAAAACCGCTTCAGGGTCTTATCTGAATTTTTCCGCCGTCTCCCTGAACTGTTCCGCGAAGAGCACGCCGCCCTTGCGGCTGTCGCCGTGCGCGGTCCAGCTGCCGTCCGCGTCCCGGACCGCCCAGACCTTCGCCTCCTGCGTGTAGAACGCAAAAATCAGGCCGAACATGACCACCAGGCCGCCGATGAGCGCGAGGAACGTAAAGCGGTCGCGCTTCACCTGGATCAGCGTAAAGTTCCGCGGATTGCCGAAGGTCACCGTGTACTCGTCGATCGTGAGCTCCTCGCTCTCAAGGAGCGCGTTCATGCCCAGCATCTGGCCCTGGTA